>ENA-OREN01002489-OREN01002489.1-marine-metagenome-genome-assembly--contig:-NODE-2489-length-18693-cov-5.855232_pt1 | contig 18693 bp, 18 predicted proteins | sample MGYA00248624_ERZ508555 | MGnify/ENA primary metagenome ERZ508555 (study PRJEB26222, sample SAMN06267773) | marine metagenome | isolation source: Saanich Inlet, British Columbia, Canada | place...
AAAATAATGTAGTATAACAAATCACTGCACTGGATTTTTACTCCGTTGCACTGCGTAAAAACCAGTGAGTTCAGGCGGTTGGTAGGCACTTCAATAATGGTAAGGGAACCATTTTAAATAATAAATTATCAGCATGACAAATATCATAAAAACTATAATACGAATCGCATCAAATCCAATAATTGATGTTCAGGAGCATTACATAAGCAACAATAGAGCAAATTCTGCTGGTGATGCATTGGAAGAATACATAAAAGATTCTTTTGCTGATTCTTTTAATTTAAATAATGCTGAAAGAGTAGAAAGATGGAACACTGTATTTTCATATTTAGGAAACCAAAATAATCCACCAGATATTATGATTCGAGACGGCGATGCTATCGAGACTAAAAAGGTAGAGTCCCCAGGTTCTGCACTCGCTTTAAATAGTTCATATCCGAAAGCTAAATTGCATTCAAACAGCCCAATGATTACAAATGCTTGTCGAGAAAGTGAAAACTGGGATACAAAAGATATAATTTATGCAGTAGGTCATGTTGTAAACAAAAACTTAAAATGCCTTTGGTTAGTATATGGCGATTGCTTTTCAGCAAATAAGGAAATTTATGAGAGAATCAAAAATACAATTTCTGATGGTATTAATTCTATTCCTGATGTTGAATTCACAGAAACCAATGAATTAGGAAAAGTCAATAAGGTTGATCCACTTGGAATTACTGATTTGAGAGTAAGGGGCATGTGGCATATTAAAAACCCGAAGAAAATATTTGATTATTTAAACCTTTATTCAAGTGATGTTACTTTCCAACTAATATCAATTATGAAAACTGAAAAATATAATTCATTTCCTGATGAAGATAGAAATAATTTAGAAAATTTAAATATTGAAAATTTTTCAATTAGTGATGAAAATATTAAAAATCCAAATAATCCTGCAAATTTGATAGACTGCAAGGTTATTACGTTTAGGAGTTAAAGATGAAAATTGTATCATTATTTTCAGGTGCAGGTGGTTTAGATCTTGGTTTTGAAAATGCAGGTTTTAAAACAATTTGGGCAAATGAATTTGACAGGTCTATTTGGGAAACTTATGAAAATAATTTTCAAAATACATTTTTAGAAAAACGAAGTATATCTGATGTAAAAGAAAGTGATATTCCTGATTGTGATGGAATTATTGGCGGTCCTCCGTGCCAAAGTTGGAGTGAAGCGGGTGCATTAAGGGGAATAAAGGATAAACGTGGACAGTTATTTTTTGATTTTATTAGAATTTTGTCTGATAAACAGCCAAAATTCTTTTTAGCTGAAAATGTTTCTGGTATGTTAGCACAAAGAAATCATGTTGCGTTAGAAAGAATCAAAGATTTATTTAGAGAATGTGGTTACAGGTTAAGTTTTAAATTATTAAATGTCCGCGATTTTTCAGTTCCCCAAGACAGAAAACGAGTTTTTTTTATTGGCTATAGAAATGATTTAAATCTTGAATTTAAATTTCCAAAAGAATCATCAATTTTTGATTATCAGAGAATTACATTAAAAGATGCAATATTTGATTTAAAAGACACTGCATTACCTGCGTTAGATAAAAATAAGACAAATGGCAATAATTGTATAATCCCTAATCATGAATATATGAATGGAAATTTTTCTACAATTTATATGTCTAGAAATCGAGTTAGAACTTGGGACGAACAATCTTATACAATTCAAGCGGGTGGGCGACATGCCCCAATACATCCTCAAGCACCTAAAATGAAATTTATTGAGCAAAACAAACGTGAATTCATTAAGGGTAAAGAACACTTATATAGAAGATTGTCAATAAGAGAATGTGCAAGAATTCAGACATTTCCAGATTCTTTCTATTTTCATTATACAAATGTGTCTGATGGTTATAAAATGATAGGTAACGCTGTTCCAGTGAGAATGGCGGAAGTTATTGCAAACCAGATTAAAAAAGATTTGGTTGCAATAAAACCAAAACAATTACAAGAATCTAAATGGGAACATGTGTCTGCTGTATTACAGCATCAAGGCGTTCATCCATAATCATTTCCAACAAATTTAAAAAAGGGATTTTGGTATTGTTATAAGAAATAACAAGAATTAATATGAAGGAAATATAAATATGGCTGAAGAAGAAAAAATAACTACACTATTTGATAAAACAAAAGAAGCATTAGTGGAAATGCAAAGTTTTGATGTTGAAACACTTCCTCGTGAAAAGGATTTAGGTCAACTCAACTTCCATAATGCCAAAGAACCAGCGGAAAAACTCATTTCATTATACAATCAATTATCTTTATCTATACTAGAAGATTTGCCAGATGCACATTTGCAAACAATTAAAACAAGAGCAGATGCTGATCTTCAACTTTTTCAAAATATTCTGAATTTTACACTTGAGCAGAATAATGCACATGGTGAAAAAAACAATATAATTACAAGTCTTAAAACGCGTTATCAAGAGTCTTTTGAGCCTCTTTATCCTTTAATTTCTTATTCTACAAGTAAATCTGCTGATTTTAAAAGGCTCGAAAAAGAAGCTAGAGAGTCTGTTCAAAACATTCTTGGAGAGAGCAATACGTTAAGAGAAAACCTTGAAAGTAACAAAGATGAAGCAAGTCAAATTCTTACAGATATACGAAAAGTTGCTGCTGAACATGGGGTTACTCAACAAGCAATATATTATATGGAAGAATCTGAAAAATATGATGAATTATCTGATGACTGGCAAAGTAAAACAATTAAGATTTCTATAGGCTTGGGTCTTTTTGCAGTATTAAGTCTATTCCTTCATAAAATACCATTTATGAAACCAATTGACTTTTATGACACAATTCAGTTAGCGGTCAGTAAAATATTAATTTTTGGGGTGATTTCTTATATGCTTTATTTGTCAGCAAGAAATTTTTTATCTTATCGTCACAATGCAATTGTAAATAAGCATCGACATAATGCTTTGTTGACGTATAAATCATTAGTTGACGCAACTGATAACAGAGAAATAAGTGATATTGTTTTAACCCATGCATCTTCTTGTATTTATAGTCCACAACCAACGGGGTTTTCTAAAGACCAAAGTTTAAACTCTCCTACAGCAAAATCTGTTGTTGAATTATTAACTAAACCAATGAATGCAGAATAGGTGTAGTTCTATTCCTACCAACCCTCGCTCAACCTGACTCAAAAACTTGGTAGCATAATTATGCACATTCAAAGTTATTTGGTAATCATAAAGTCATCAGTAAACAAAAGTACTGTCAAGTTTGTGCAGGTTAGCTAATTCGTTATGTGCCGAAATCATCCCGGCAGCAAGTGACACTCATCAGTGTAAGGAAAGGAAGAAATGTTTTTTAACTCAATAGATTTTGCAATATTCTTACCAATAGTATTTCTACTTTATTGGTTTGGAACAAACAGGAATCTGAAACTTCAAAATTTTCTGATAGTTGCAGCTAGTTACCTGTTTTATGGTTGGTGGGACTGGAGATTTTTATCTCTGATTTTAGTCAGCACCATTGTTGACTATTCAGTTGGACTTGGACTTTATAAACAAGAAAATCGGACAAAAAGAAAAGTTCTACTTTGGACGAGTATTATAGTAAATATTGGATTTCTTGGTTTTTTCAAATACTATAACTTTTTCCTTGATAACTTTATTACGGCGTTTTCATTTTTTGGAACAGAAATAAACGCAAATTCATTAAACATTATTTTACCAGTTGGAATTAGTTTCTACACTTTTCAAACATTAAGTTATTCAATTGATGTATATAAACGAAAACTTGAACCAACAAAAGATTTTATTGCTTTCTCTGCATTTGTCAGTTTCTTTCCTCAATTGGTTGCTGGACCTATTGAGAGAGCAACTCATTTGTTGCCACAGTTTTATAAAAAGCGGACTTTTGATTATTCAAAAGCTGTTGACGGAATGCGTCAAATACTCTGGGGATTATTCAAGAAAATAGTAATCGCCGACAATTGTGCGGAATACGCAAATCAAATTTTTAACAATTCAGCGGATATGAACGGTAGCACTTTAGTTTTGGGCGCTTTATTCTTTACGTTTCAAATTTACGGAGACTTTTCAGGCTATTCAGATATTGCAATTGGAACTTCCCGACTTTTCAGTTTTGACTTAATGCAGAACTTTAATTTTCCATATTTTTCAAGAGATATTGCGGAATTTTGGAGACGTTGGCATATTTCACTTTCAACTTGGTTTAGGGATTATCTTTATATTCCATTAGGTGGTAGTCGTGGTGGAACTTGGATGAAAGTTAGAAACACATTCATCATTTTTATAGTCAGTGGTTTTTGGCACGGAGCGAATTGGACATTTATTGTTTGGGGTGCATTAAATGCAATTTATTTCCTTCCACTATTATTGACCAACAACAACCGAAACAATTTAGAACCAGTAGCACAAGGAAAGTTATTTCCAAGCTTAAAAGAACTTTCTTTTATGTTGTTGACTTTTGGATTGACTGTATTTGCATGGATATTTTTTAGAGCGGAGAATATTGGGCACGCAATAAGCTACATTTCTGAAATTTTATCACCTTCTCTTTTTTCAATACCCAAATTTGCTGGAATGAGAACAGCCCTAACAACAATAATTCTTGTTGCAATTTTTGTCTTTGTTGAGTGGAAAGGAAGAGAAGGACAATATGCAATTGCTCATTTGGGATTTAAGTGGAAACGGTCCGTGCGATGGGCGATTTATTACTCAATTATATGTGCCATACTTTTGTTTGGCGGCAAAGAACAACAATTTATCTATTTTCAATTTTAGAGGGCGTAAATAAATATATGAAAAATTTCATACAAAATAGTTTTTTATTTTGCACTATAGGAATTTTTGTTGTTTTCATTCCATTGATTTACATTAAGTACAGTATGCAAATAGCTTCATTTCCTGAATTACAAACACTAAAAAAAGCATTAAAAAGTAATAAAGATGTAATTCTATTCGGATCCAGCGTTAACAGACATACTTCATCTAACGATACTGACAAACGATCAATTGCGGAAATGTTAGATAAGCTTTTGACCAAACAAAATGTGGTTGGTATTTCTCATGGAGCTTATCAAGCGGATATTTACCTTGAATTTGTCAAGTATATAGCAAAACAAAAGCGTGATGAAAAGCCTATTATAATTATCCCAATAAATCTCCGATACTTTTCTCCGGAATGGGATTTAAGGCCATCTTATCAATTTGCAAAAGAGAAATGTCTTTTAAATGGTTATCCCTTTTGGGCAAATTTTAAATATAGAGAAATTAAAGAAACCGAGTTTCATAATTTTCTAGTTTACAATCCAAATGGACGCATTGAAAAGGTAAAAGATTATCTGTACATATCAACCAAAGAATTAGATAAACTTTCTGAAATGAGAAAAGGATTTATTTTTCATTATATGCAACCGTTAAAAGCAAACCATCGAAAACTAAAGTCATTATTAAAAATATGTGAAATAGGAAAGGAAACTGATCTTAAAATTGTGATGTATATTACACCGATAGATTACACATATGCAGAACAATTAAAAATTCAAGGATTTCGACAGCATCTGTATGATTCTGTTAATACTATCAAGTCCACTCTGGCTTCTTGTGAAATTGAATTAATAGACTTAAGCATGGTGTTAAATTCTTCATACTTTGACTATAATCAAAGACCTAATGAGCATTTAAACATGAGTGGGAGGAGAGAAGTAGCAAAAGCATTAAAATCTGCTATTTACCATATCGTTAATCCTTGAGAAAGAATAATGATAATACATAACAAATCGTTTCACCTGACATTTTTCCGCTTCGCTCCAGAATGCAGGTGAACTCAATCGTTATGTGAGTAAAGAAAATAAACAATGGCAATACTAGGAAGACCGCAAGGAATTTTTGATTTAAAGAACAGTGACATGTCAATTGGTTCTTTTCTCACTAAAAGCGATATTAAAGAATTTCTAGGTGTTAATGATGGCGATATTAGCTTTCTAAAGTTTAGAGTTATTGAAGGGATAGAAGTAATTGACGAACGTAAAATTCAAAAAGCTTGGTATGGCGGTAAAATTAACAATGCCCCACCAGTTGAATGCTCAAGCCTAGATGAATTCCTCTTAATTTCTATTATTAAAGAAGCCTTACCAAACTGTCAAATAGAAAGACAAATTAGAATAAAAAGATTCAAAATGGATTTTAAAATAACTTATGGAGGCCGTTCTGTTTTTGTAGAGTTTGATGGGCCATCACATTTTGCTATTTCAAGGTATGGGCCTCCAAAGTATGAGCCTTTTAGAAAGAAGAAAATAGTTGAAGATGAAACCGGAATTGAAGTTGTTAACTGGGCATACTGGATCCAAAGATGTACAGCTAATGTTAAGGCGTTATTTGACAAAAATATCGAAGGCTATGGCGTCCTATGGAGTACAAATGTTCATTTTGGTGATTTCTTCTTTGATGATTCAGCTAAAATTATTGAAACAATAAATTCACGTTTTAATGCAGAACATGAAGGAGGTTTTGGTTATTTTTACGGAGAAAACACTCTTGGTAGAAATAATCCAGAACACCCGATAATTGAAAAAATCCTACAAGGAAATGAAGCTCTAGAAAGACTGCTGCCTAAAGGATATAAAGATCAATCAAGATGGTTACCAGAAAAATTAATAAACATCACATAACACCTCAATTAATCGATCTGCATCTTTTTCATCATTATATGCATTAAAGGATATTCGAAACAAGATCTTGTCCCCCCAGGGGAAAACGGGCATTTCTAATTTATATTCATCCATAAGTCGCCATTTAAAATCAAGTCCATTTTCAATATTAATAATGATACTCGCCATTTGCCCTAACCATTCTTCTGTGTTGGGACAAATGGGTTCTGTATCAATAATATCATAAATACGATTTCGTGTTTCACGATTCAATTTTCTACAGCGAGCACGAACTGCATCCCAGTCATGATCCTGTTGGAATTGAATGGATGCTGGAACTGTTAAAAATGCACTTGGATCCCACGTTCCTTGACATTGGTTTTCATATATAAAAGCTGTTGGTGCAGGGTCAATCACGGAGCCCCAACTAATAATAAGTGGTTTTATTTTTTCTTGGAGTGATTTTTTTACATATAAAAAGGATGAGCCCTTTGGAGCAGAGAGCCATTTATGACAAGCGCCGACATATATATCTGGATCCATTTCTGTAATATTTAATGGAATATGCGCAGGTACGTGGGCCCCATCAATAAATGTTATTATACCGGCTTCTTTGGCTTTTTTACAAATCGCCATGGCGGGTAAAATCAATCCAGTGGAACTGGTAATTTCACTCAAATAAATAACTTTTGTATCTTCAGTCACACTTTCCCAAAAGTGCTCTACATAATCTTCGTGCGTTGTAAGTGGAGTTGGTGTAGATCGTTTTACAATGGAATATCCATTCTCATTCCCATAATGTTCCCATGTACGGACCAGTGATCCATATTCCATGTCTGTCATGAGGACTTCATCACCGGGGCCAAGATCCAAACTTCGAATAATCGTATTTACAGCTGTGGTCGGGTTTGTTTCAAATATGAGATCATCACCATGGCAACCGACATAATCGCCCAATACAAAGCGGGATTTTTCCAGATGGTCGTACACTTTCCTCGTCATGAATTCCACAGGCTGTTGTTCAAGTTCTAGTTGCCAGTTTTGATACGTTTCAAAAACAGGCTTTGGGCAGGCGCCAAAGGAACCATGATTCAAAAATGTAATAGAAGGATCTAGATAATAGAATTCCTTCATGGATTATTTTGCCAAAGCGCCCATGGGGTCCCACGGTTTTAGTGGTACCGGGTCTTTTTGATATATGTCAAATTCTTCTTCGGTGATATAATCCTTATGTACAACTACTTCGTATGTATATTCATCAAACCAAGGATCCGTCATAATATTATATCCTTTTTCTCCAAATTTATCGCCCCAACTATTTTCAACGCGCCATTTTTTCGACTTTTTCTCTTTGTCCAAATCAACCCCAGTAAATAACATGGCGTGAGTCATTTGGCTATCACCATATTCCAAACGATCTGCTTTTGACATTGGGAAATTTGTATTGTAGAATAATTCAAAATCAAATAAATCCATATCCATGACGCCTAAATTTCGGCTAAAATGTTTACCAACATCGCAGCCAAACCAAACAGGATTATCCCCATTAATGGATGCAATAGCTGCATCTTTTAACCGTTGGACAGGAAGATTTAAGTAGCGAATTATTTCACCTTCAATAACATTTCCTAAATAATCCACCGTGTATGTTTCGTTGTATTCTTTATCTGACATTGGACAATCAATTAAACAAACATAGTCATCTAGGTTTAATCCAACATGATTTTTAAAAAAAGATTTTGGTGTCAAATTTTCGAATCGATAAAATTCTTTTTCTTTATCTCGAACTTGCCAATCAAAAGTTTCCGGTGGTGTACCCAAACTAATAGTTAACATTTGATATACAACACTCATCATTTCGTCTTTCATTGACTGCAACTTGTCTAAAGTTTCTCCATCTTTGCTCGCATTTCTAAGATCAATGGCAAAGCCACGTAACTTTCTAGTTATCATTCGATTCATTCGCATGGATGCACTACTTTGATATGTCTCTGGCATTTCTGATTTTGGTACAACACCATATTTTTTAATCAAATTCACAAACATATGCCACTGCCCTCCATCTTGGATAGGATCAGACAATAAATGCATCACTAATCGTCCATCTCTTGGCTCATCAACGGATCTCAAAATGCTTTCCAAAAAGTAATTTGATTTTTCCATTTTATCCCAAAACATGAAATAATTTTGACTGAATTCAAACTCTTTTAGGTTATATCGCCTGCCTAAATAAATGCGAAATAAATTTAGTCCTGCAAAACCCCAACATCTACCACTAGATTTTTGGTTTGTCACTTTCATTTCACCAGTCACAACATCAGAAAAGTTGTGGTCAATTCGTCTAAAAGCATCCCAATCTAATGCAATATCTACAAAGTTTGATTTTATAGATGCATTTCGCGCCATTCGAATTTGCGGGTTGGACAATGCTTTATTTTTATAATGTTCTAATGAATCCATTGAAATATGTTTACTCATGTTTCCCTCTATTAATACATGCTCATTATGCCAAGCATTGTTAAAATAAAATACAATACAATGGTAGCCGCACCATCATAATCCTTTGCAAGCCGTTGCCCAAAAAAGAGAGCAATTAATGTAAATGACGAAATAAGTAATCCATTGAAAATCATCATTGTAGTTTGGTCTGTAATTGCATAAACCACACCATATGCTAGGAGTCCTCCTGCGGTTAGTTCCATAACTGTAATCAATGTTAATGCAATAGAAGAAACTTTACTTAATGGAGAATTCGCAAATTGGTTCTTAAAATAATCTATATTCCCTTTTCTGTCTACAATTTTATCTATACCAGATTGTATGAAGGCAATGGATAAAAATATGGCTATTAACATTTGGCCCAATACTAATGGGCCTTTGACGTGTATCCCTAAAATTTCTATTCGTCCGTCTGGATATTTTTCTTCAATAGTTTGGCCCCCTCTAACTAATCCGGGAATTGAAATTTCAGCAAGCAGATTTGATCCAATCACGATAATTAGTATTGTAATTATTAAGGCTGTTTTCTGTTTCATATGTCCTCCTTTACTTATGAAATGAGTTCTGTTATTTTTGTTCTAATAAGGGATTGAAGTTCTTCCAATGATAAATTTTTGTATTTGTCGCCCATAATTGGCTCTCCATAATGAATCGTAATTATGCCTGGCTTTAATCGCCAATCAAATTTTTTTTTGGCATCAAATACGCCAATAAGCCCAACAGGAACGATGGTAACACCTGTATTTTTACTTACATGGAATGGCCCTTTTTTAAAAGGTCCCAATTCGCGAGATAGGGTGCGTGTTCCTTCGGGAGAAATAAGAAAAGAAATTCCGTCTCGAATAGCATCTTCAGCTTTATTAAGACTGTGGATAGCTTGGCCTAATTCTTTTCTTACAATGGGAATCATACCATATTTTTTTACAATAGCCCCATATAAAGGATATTTTAATTGTTCATATGCACCAACTCCTGTTACATAATGTGTACATGTTGCACCTAACATAAAATGGTCAAACATAGATTCATGGTTAATCATATATAGATAGGGTTCTCCTGAAGGATCTGGCGGTGTCCCTTTTGTTTTTAAATATTGACCTGCTGACAAAAGCAATAATCTAGACATTGGTCTTAGAAAATAATGTAAATATTTTTTTGGCAATAACATGATTAAAACATAAAGTATGGAGCCCGTAAATAGAAATGTAGTCATAAATAATGGCCACAAAATAATTGATATAATTGTTTTAAATATTCCAATCATTTTGATCTAAAATTTTAAATAGTTTATGATTCGCTGCAGGGAATGGATACTGCTTTATTTCATTTGGAGTAATCCAAGTATTTGGCAATTCTGTTTTAGGTGTTTGTTCATCTATAGAACAATGGAATACAGTTAAATCTATTGAAAAATGGCTGAATACATGTTTCACTGCACCAGCCTTACCGTGAATGGTTGGCTCTATGTTGCATTCTTCTTTTAATTCTCGTTTTAAGGCGCCTTCAACAGTTTCGCCTTTTTCTACTTTTCCGCCTGGGAATTCCCACAATCCACCTAGAAGACTTTTTGCTGATCTTTTTTGGATGAAAAATTTATCATTATCCCAAATAAGCCCAGCTGCCACATTGTAATGAGGCGATTTTTTCTTTTTTCTTTTTTCTGGGTATAATTCCGGATTACCAGAATCCATAGCAAAACACATTGTATTTATGGGGCATTGTTTACACATAGGTTTTTGTGGTGTACAAATAGATGAACCTAAATCCATTAATGCTTGGTTAAAGTCTCCGGGGCGATGATGCTCAATTTCTCTTTCTAAATAATTTCTTATTCTTTTTTGGGCCTGTGCTCCCATCTTTTTCCGACCTAATATCCGAGATGAGACACGGCGAATATTTCCATCAATTGCGGGGATAGATTTATTGAACGCAATTGACATAACAGCGGCAGCTGTATATGGACCTACACCAGGGAGTCTTAAAAATTCATTGTAATTATTAGGTATTACACCATCATAATTTTTCATTACAATCTGTGTAGCCTTTTGAAAATTCCTACACCGAGAGTAGTACCCTAATCCTTCCCACAATTTTAATACTTCTTGCTCTGTGGCGTTTGCCACATCATTTAATGTGGGAAATATATTTATCCACCGATTAAAATATGGGATCATCGTATTGACCTGAGTTTGCTGAAGCATTATTTCCGACAACCATGTAAAATATGGATTCTTTATATCCCTAAATGGTAAACTACGTTTATTCTCATCATACCAAGATAATATACTTTCTTTAAAAGACATATTTGTATTATACAATTTTATTCTTATCCAAAATATATTTTGATAAAGTCCATTGAAAGGAAGACAGGATTTCTCTTACCTCGTCTCGGTCATCCATAGAAACTGTTGATTCAATTTTATCTCCTAAAACATCAATATTTGATTCAATTTCTTCCTGAATACTCGTTCCAATTTCGGTTAATCGTACAAGTATGACACGCCTATCGTAGGGATCTTTTTCTTTTTCTACCCACTTTTTCTTTATTAATCTATCAACCATTCGAGTGGCTGTACTATTATCAATTCCTAAGGTGCTTGAAAAAGTGGACATATTTATTCCGCGATCAGGTATAATTGACATGGCCAGTGCTTGTGGGAGAGAGAGAGAATTGGACGTTACTTCGGTACGATATAATCCCTGAAGGTTTAGTAAAAACGATTTTAATAATTCCCCAAATTCCATATTTGTATATTACAAATATTTATATCATATTCAAAGAAAACTAATCAACAGGTAGATTCTTCAACCTTTTTGCATGATTGTAATATAATGATTTTGCTTTAGACCACTCTTCAGACGATAATGTATGTCCAATAACACTCCAGTGATCTAAGTCGTATGGCCCTAAAGTGTACCACTGACCCGGAATTAATAAATCATTTTCCTGATACTCAATAATTGGGTCTGGCCCATTTGCTCCCGTCTTAGGCCCAGTCATAGAAATAGTATTTACAACACCATCATTATTAAACCAGGTGGAGTCAGTAGATGATCCATCTCTCCAATAAGAAATAGTAGAACCTAATATTTTTGCTCTTGGGCGTATCAAGAGAGTTGCATCTTGCCTAGGAATATAGAAACCTGTTAATGTGTCTAAATATGTTGCTGTTGTTTGAAATGAAAAATAATAAACATTTGGGTCTACAATTAAAGACCCATTTAATTCTTTCGCGCCTTCTAAGCTTAAATCCCAAGCACAAATATTTTTTGTTCCCCACGCTGGATGATCTTTCATCCTACGTCGATAAGATGACCATGTCTCATTTTCTTCTCTAGAAAAACCCCAATGTTCTAAATCAAAATCATAAAATCCAGATCCAACAACATTAGCAATTCCAATGATGTTTTGAAGGTATGGAAAAGTTTTTATCACAATATTTGCTAAAGTTGTACCATCGTGTGGTGTAGAAATACTTGTAATGGATGCTATCCATCCATTTTGTTCTTTACCAAGTAATTCACTTTGTTCAAGTTCATTGTTCGTAGTGTCAGAAATAACAACCTGAGATAATTGATATTGTAACATTCTTATTGTTTGCCCGCCCATACTATGACCCATTAAATGAACAGGATGATTTTCATCCCACTCTGGATACAAACCATCATACTTTTTCCCGGGCTTTTGGATGATTCCATATTCATTAGCATGCGCTTCACCATAATCAATGTCTCCCCCTTTTAATTGGGTATAAACCTCTATAGCTCGTTCCCAATTAGATGATACAGGACCTACTGATACAGTAAAAACTTTATACCCCTTTTCTTCTAGTAACGCTTCAATGTCTTGTGGGCCACCCCAATATTTATATCCACCTAATTCCTCTGGTCCCCACCCTAAAAATCCATGGACCAAAACAATAGGATAATTATTTTCAGCTTTAAGGAATACAACCAATAAGGCAAATAATAGTATAAATATTTTCTTCAAAATTTGCCACCAAATTCAATGCCATTGACCCAACCGCCTGTTCCATAAAAATAAGACCCCATCCCAATACTAAAATCTTTTCCTGAATAGTTTAAACCAAACCCCGTTCCACTTATTGCACTCTGCGAGACAGATTGTTGAATATTTTGATTAATTCTTTGGGATGAAGTTCCCATACGAATTTGTATTCCATTAGCTAATTTAAATTCACCAGATAATATAATATTTAATTTTTCTGTCTGAAATGAATATGGTACTTCTAGCATAATTTGTAAAGGTAAGTGTACCAATGTTTTAGAAATACTAATAGCCACCTGTGCGGGAAGTGATTCTTTATATTCTGTATAGCTTGATAAAGGTATGCCAAAGTTTTCTACGTTTAATCCAATAAAAGATTGAATACGAGGAATATTTAATAAAACACCTCCATTGAAAGCAATGGCTAAAGATGAATAATTATATAATTGGCTATAAAAAAGTGACGAACTTAAACCCCACCTAATTGGAATATTTGAAATCTTTTTACTAATAGATCCTGTAACCATTGTTTCGCCGGATTGATATTTACCAGTTTCGTTGGCACTTTCATCGTATCCATCAAAAATTCCAAATGATTGATGTCTAAAGCTTAAATTTTTAGTCAATCTTTCAGATGGGAACAAGATGGAAAAGGATTCTAAACGAATGTCTGCTGGAAATTGAATTAAGCTTGCATGAAATTGTCGCTGACTTTCATATGAGAGAACTGCCGGATTAAGGCGATCGCCCTCCGCGCCATACAATATACGACCGCCACCCGCCAAAGCAATTCTAGGCGTATGAGACCAGGTTAATAAGCCCGGGTAAGAAATATCTCCAAAAACACAGGTTAATCCTAGTGCAATAATTGTTATTATTTTGTTCATTATAATAGACTTAGTGGATTTACATTAACACTCATTTTTATATGGTTGGATTTCATTTGTGTTTCAAAAAAGTTTTTTTCCAAAAATGAATGTAACTTTTTTCCATTAGGGTCCAATTCCCTTGATATCTTAAAAACAATTTGAGTCCTATAATTTCCTCTAAGTTTTTCAAAATAACATGGTGCTGGTCCTAAAACATCCAATCCTTTAAATCTTCCTTTTAACATTTGCATCATTTTTAAGGAAGAATTTTCAACTGATTGTTGATTTTGACCTGTAAAAACAACTTTTGCGATCCAACTGAATGGCGGATAGTTCAGCTCCTTTCTTTCACTCATAATTATATTATAATATGCTTTTAAGTCGAGTTTTGCTGCCTTTTTTATAACTGGATTTTCGCTATTATATGTCTGAATAACAACTTCACCAAGTTTAGATCTCCTGCCTGCCCTTCCGGAAGCTTGATATATTAATTGAAAAATTCTTTCTCCTGCTCGGAAATCGGGTAAATGGAGTCCGACATCTGCGTTAATGATTCCAACGAGAGTAGCATTGCTAAAATCCAATCCTTTAGCAATCATTTGTGTGCCAATCAAAATATCAATTTCGCCCTTTTCAAATGATTGTAATATAGCAGTAATTTTTGCACCAGATTTTGTTGTATCTAAATCTAATCGCTTTATTTTTGCTTTCGGAAATGTTTCTTCAAGTATACTTTCCACACGTTGTGTGCCAGTCCCGAAAAATTTCATATTTGGAGAATGGCAGGAATTACATGATTCACTTATTCCATCTGGAGAATACCCGCAATAGTGACATATAAGTTTTTTTTTATTTCTATGAAATGTTAATGACACATTGCAATGCCTACAAGAAACAACTTCACCACAATCACCACATCTCATTACTGGAGAATAGCCGCGCCTATTTTGTAATAAAATAACTTGTTCACCTTTTCCAAGTCTGTCTTCTATTTTGTCTTGAAGTAACCCTGAAAGTATTAGGCCGTATTTACCCGACTCTTCTTGATCTTTTATCATATCAACAATGTGAGTTTGTGGATATTTTGCACCACCAAATCTTTTTGACAGGTGTAATAAATCTAATTTACCCAATATTTGATTATAATAACTTTCCAAACTCGGCGTTGCGCTTGCTAATACTACAGCTGATTTTTCATATCGACCTCGAACCAAGGCAACATCCCTTGCGTGATACCGTGGGGCGGGTGCTTCCTGCTTAAAGGAGCTTTCTTGTTCTTCATCTATCACAATAAGACCCACTTTTTTTAATGGGGAAAAAATGGCACTTCGAGCACCTATAACAACTTTAAATGTGTCGCTACAAATTTCTTTCCAAGTCCAAGCTCTTTGTGCGGGTGTAAGCTTAGAGTGCCAAAGTGCTACTTCTTCGCCAAAAACAGAACGAAAACGACCAGCAATCTGAGGGGTTAAACTAATTTCGGGTAATAGAATAATAACCGTCTTCCCTGATTGAATAGCATTGCGAGCAGCTTCAATATAAATTTCAGTTTTGCCACTTCCTGTAACACCGTGCAACAAAAAAGGTTGGTATATATTATTAGAAATCGCTTTCGATATTTTATCAATTGTTTCTGCTTGTTCTTTATTAAACTTTATTTTCTTTTGGACTGGATCAAATGTAAATCCTGTAACATCAGGGGGAGAGACTATCTCTGACATTCTTACGAATCCTTTTGATTTCAGCTTTCTACATATATCTAATGGGTTAGAAACATATTCATTTAACGTAGTTATTAATGTGCGTTTTTTAGAATGATATAGAATTTCAGCAATTGTTGCTTGCGCTTTTGCTCTTACTGGTATTGATAATAAATTTTCTTCAGTAAATGAATCACATATTTCGACCATCCATTTTATGGGTGGTTTATATTTTAGTGATAATGATGCTGGAAGTACACTTTTTGCAACTTGTCCTAAAGGAGTTAAATAATATTGACTCATCCACAGAATGACATTCCAAAGATGTTTACTTAAAATTGGACTACTATCTACCACATCCGAAATAGACTTGGTTTTTCCTTTAAAAGAATTCATCTTTGAAATACCAACTACAATCCCGACAACCACCCGTTTCCCAAAGGATGTTTTGACGCGTATACCCACTTGTATGCTCTTCTGAAATGTTTCAGGAACTTTATAAGTGAACGTTTGATAACTAGATATTGGAAATGCTACTTGTACAAACATGGTTAAAATTGTTAAAAGATTGGACAGTAATGAAAGGAAAACGTTTGAGTTTTTATATTTATTTTAAATAAAAAAAAAGCCTCCATACGGAGGCTTTTTTTGCAATGAATTAAATTTATGTTGTAATAACATAAACCTTTATTTCGCCACTTAACTCAGATGTAACTTTTACAGGAATTCGATAAATACCCAAAGCTTTAATTGGCTCATCTAATAGAATATTATGTCTGTCAACAGACAATCCTTTTTCTTCTAAACTTTTTTGAAGATCCATTGTTGTAACAGACCCAAACATTTTTTCATCGTCACCAACTTGAACTTCAATTGTAATTTCCGTTTTATTTAATTCAGCCAATTGACTTTCAAATGCAGCTGATTCTCTTTTGATTCGAGATTTAGCAACTTTTTTTCGTTCATCTGCGATAGCTCTATTTTTCTTTGATGCTCTTAAGGCTAATCCTTCTGGAATAAGTTTATTCCTCGCATATCCGGGTTTTACCCGAATAATGTCACCTGCTTCGCCCAAACTATCTACATCATGTAATAATATAATTTCCATTTTTAAATCTCCCTTTATTCAACACCAGTATCAGAAAATGGCATGAGACCAATCATTCTAGATTGTTTGATTGCTCTAACTAATTTACGATGCATTTTTGCGCTTGTTCCTGTTACACGTCTTGGCATGATTTTCCCTTGATCGTTTACAAAACGACGGAGAAGTTTCACATCCTTGTAATCAACATCTGAAACGTTGTTTTCTTTAAAATAACAATATTTTCTTCTCGATGTAAAAGCCATTATTCAGTCTCCTTTTCTGTATCATCTGATTCAGTTACTTCTTCTGGTGCTTCTTCGGTTTCAACAGTTTCTTCAGATGTTTCCTTTTCTTCTGCAACCACTTCTTGAACGTCATCATCAATTGATTCATCTTCACTTGATTCTGGTGCTTCTTCTGGCGCTTCTTTGGTTTCAACAGTTTCTTCTGTTTCTAGAGTAGGTTTTTCTGTTGCTTTTTCTTCAGTTTTTTCAAAAACAGGAGCATCAATCTTAGGTGGCTCAACTTCTAAACGCGTCGTTAAATGACGTAACACAGATGTATTTAATTTCAGCCATGTATCAAATTCAGCCATAGACCCTGTTTCTCCTCCTGCATATTGCATAAGAATAAAAGTGCCGTACTTTTGTTTCTGAATAGGGTAAGCTAAACGTTTTTTACCCCAAACATGGTGGTTAATTGTTTTTGAATTAGTTTTTTGTAACTCTACACCAACTTCTGAAATAATTGTTTCTACTCTTTTATCTTCAAAATTGGGATTTACGATATACAACGTTTCATAATATCTCATTGTTTTTTTCCTTTCACTAGGCAATCAATGGTGCAATTACCAATGATACCACAGACATTAATTTGATCAAAATATTTAGCGATGGTCCGGACGTATCTTTAAAGGGGTCCCCAACAGTGTCGCCTACAACCGAAGCCTTATGTGCGTCAGACCCTTTTTGAAGTGTTTCGCCGTTTACATCCACGCCTTCTTCAATCATTTTTTTAGCATTATCCCATGCCCCTCCAGCATTGGATTGAAATATGGCCATTAAAACACCTGTCACTGTTACACCGGCAAGTAATCCGCCTAATGTTTCTGCTCCAAATACAAAACCAACAAAAACTGGTGATGAAATAGCTAATAGGCCAGGCAAAACCATTTCTTTAATTGCAGATTGAGTGGATATTTCTACACATTTTCCGTGTTCAGCTTTCCCTAATGCATCTTCATACATAGCTCGATCATCTTCGTCCCAATCATTTTCATCTTTTAGATTTAAGAGATCTAAAGCTTTTTTTAATTCAGGGATATCACGAAATTGGCGCCTAACTTCTTCAATCATGGCCATTGCCGCACGTCCCACAGCTCCCATCGCCATTGATGAGAATAAGAATGGTAACATTCCTCCTACAAATAAACCAGCCATAACCATTGGGTTTGAGATATCAATAGAATCAATATCTGTTTGAACCATAAATGCTGCAAATAAAGCTAATGCTGTTAAAGCTGCAGACCCAATAGCAAAACCTTTTCCTATAGCTGCTGTTGTATTTCCAACCGCATCTAATTTATCAGTTCGTTCGCGAACTTCTGCTGGCAATTCTGCCATTTCAGCAATACCGCCAGCATTATCAGAAATGGGACCATAGGCGTCCACAGCAAGCTGAATTCCTGTGTTTGCTAACATTCCAAGTGCCGCCATTGCAATTCCATATAATCCAGCAAAATGATGTGCGCCCATTATACCGGCGGCTAAAATCATAATCGGTACAGCAGTTGATTGCATTCCAACACCTAATCCAGCAATAATATTAGTAGCGGGGCCAGTTAAAGATTGTTTAACTATTGAT
>ENA-OREN01002492-OREN01002492.1-marine-metagenome-genome-assembly--contig:-NODE-2492-length-18673-cov-5.245698_pt1 | contig 18673 bp, 22 predicted proteins | sample MGYA00248624_ERZ508555 | MGnify/ENA primary metagenome ERZ508555 (study PRJEB26222, sample SAMN06267773) | marine metagenome | isolation source: Saanich Inlet, British Columbia, Canada | place...
ACAAATCTTTTTTTCCTCATTTTTTCGTTTCACTTTTAATAAACAATTATAAAAAAGGGTATGAAAAAGGATTTGTAGATTTTGCTGAAATACTTAAAGAAATTACTATCAAGAAATTAGATCGCAATAAACAACTTATTGAACTTCTGTGTTCTGATTGCACGCATTTGATGAATAGTCGTTGTTCTAACTGTACAAGAAGTATTTCGTCTTCTGATAAATCAAAACTATGTTCTGAATGCTTTATGGATATTTTTGAACTATAAAAAATAAGTTATCAGTATTAAAAAAATTCATATACAAACTTAACGGAAGCAGGTTCATGGAGAAAGTACTATACGTAATCCCAATAATTATCTTTTTTATGCCATTGAAGGAACTCGTAATGGCTGAGAGGTTAAATAAGCATCTGAAAGAAAAAAGTGATAATTTAGAATTACAGAATATGCAGCTACGAAGAAAAATCAGTCAACAGAAAATAGAAAAAAATCAATACGGAATGATAAATGACAAACTTTTGTGGACAGCAAATACCCCAGATCTCATTAAAGAATTGGTTATAAGACTAGGTGACGATGGAGAACCAATGATTGTCCCACATTTTAGTGTTGATGCTTATGGTCGAAAGCAACTCATGGCACTAATACCTAGAGTTACTTTTTTTACACGTTGAAATATATTTAGCCTTGTAGCTTAGAAATATTTTAAAAATTTGAAAGGAACTTCATAACAATGAGTACATATTTATGGGAAGCAACACTAAAAGAACTTGTAGTAGAAATCGTAACAAGAAAGACTGACAATGGAAATCCATATTTTAAGGAGCATTTAATTTACAATCAAGACGGAGACATTGTAGTTACAGGCCTTTTAGCAACAATGGAAATAATTATGACAGAGGGTAATTCTTGATTGAGGAATCCAGAATACCCCTTGATACCATCAAAGAAATCTGTAAACAGTCTGGGATGTGGGAATTAGACAATCCACGAGTTATTGGAATGATGAATAGCATTTTATTATGTTTAGAGACCGAAGAAGACCTAGATGATGAATCTCGTGTAGCACTAATGAACATAGTTCTAACAAATTTAATTATTTTCAGTAAATACCAGGTTTCTTAAATAATCTTGACGCATATTTGACGCACATTTTGTTAAAAAACGTAGGACAGTCTTAGATACACCTAGATACAGTCATATATAGTCCAATAATCATTGAGGATGAGATTGGTATATGCTGGGATATACTCATATATATGTTGCCTCTTTCCCTTACAAGGAAGAAGTCACAGGTTCAAATCCTGTAGCCGACATAAATTATTTGCTAAGTGCTTGGTCAGAATATAATACTTTTCCATTCACAACTTCAGCATCATACCAATACTGTCTTGCGATGGTCATCATTTCAGAACTAAAGTAGTCTCCATTACAAGTACTAAAAATAGTTGCGTTTAATAAAAGCTCTTCATCAAGGTCGCCTCTTTGAACTAATAAATATAGACCTATCGCTGCTTTTTCAGCGATAGCGGGATCTTTAAATTCTGTTGTACTCTCTCCAACAGCAATAATATGTTTTATAAACGTTAACCATTCTCCCATTAATTGTTCTTTTGGTATGTTTTGCAAAGTTGCTGTGGTCACCCAGGCAAAATAATTTGCACCTCCTTCGACTAAAGCAAAGCTATCTTCTGGAGAATCTGAAAGAAGACAGTCAGCTAAATAGGGTAGATGAATTTGTAATGCATGAAAAATTTCATGAAAAAATACAAACTGTAATTCTATAGGAATTTTCTCTCTCTCAGGATCTATGGTTATTATGACAGTTTTTTTGTTGGATAGTTCCGGGCATAATGCAGCCTGGACTTGCTGCCCTCCACCTATCTCAGCATAACGAGCAATCCCATAAGCTTGTTGTTCTACATTACACTCAGGACCATAAAATTCTAAAACTCTTTCATATATAGTTGAAACTTCATTCTCATTAAGGACGGGTTCAAAACCAGCTCCTCTGTAAGGAGTATCATTATTTTGAAGTTCACCAACATAATCCCCAACAGGATAAATTATGAGAAGTGTTTCAATCTCTGTAGGTATAGTTTTGGATAATGCATAGTTGTAACATTGAATTAGATTCTCATCTGGTATGGATGAGAGATTAACTAGGAATAATTCTTCTTTTGGTGGAGGTGCGTCAGGACATTCAAATGAAGAATATCTCTCTTCAAAAGGAACTAGAGGTGCAATAGATTCTTCCTCAAGAAGAGGATTCTGAACTACATATTTAGTTGTTGTAGTAGTAGAAGTAGCTTGCTCTACTGCTTGCTCAATTTGTTCTTGTATTTCTGATTCCGTTGGTCCACAAGATACAAAGATAAGTAAAAGTACGAAGAATTTAGTATTCATATTCTAATCCTAATGATTCAAGCAAGAACTAACAGGTTTAAATCCTGTAGCGCCCTCAATGGTTTTTCAGGAATTAATCTGTTAAAAATACTAAAAACCCCGCATAACCGACACAAATTTTTTTGTTTTGATATTATATAATTTATGAGTAACGCAGAAGAATTAGCTAAATATAAACAACTGTTAGATGATCGCGTAATCACACAGGAAGACTTCGACAAAAAGAAAGAACAGCTCTTAAACCGTAATGAATCAAGCGGTTTAACAACAGACAATACTTGGCTTGTAGCTTTGTTGTTATGTTTATTTGTTGGCTTTCTTGGTATTCATAGATTTTATGTAGGTAAATCAGGTACTGGTTTTTTACAAATAATTACTTTTGGTGGTTTTGGAATATGGGTACTAATTGATTTGATAATGATAGTTATGGGTAAATTTACAAACAAAGAGGGAAAATTTATCACAAGATAAGTTGTTAAAAACCCCACAAATTATTCAAAAGTGTAGATACTCTCTGATGCCTTCTGGTATGTTTTTGAAAGAGCTTAAGTTCATCGACTCCATAAATTGATACTTTCTGATACTCTCTAGTATTTTGTGCTTTCCTTAGAAGGAGGAATAACTGTAAGATAACCTTATGGTTGACCTAGAAGTTAGAAAAGAAATTACTAATGGGGATAAAAGTAGTTGCCCTTATTGTGACAGTACCAATGTTCAAATAAAAAAGAATAAATTTAAGGGGAGAATCTTAGGTATGTCTAAGAGTGAGGGTCAAGACCAATGGTATCCCAATCTTCCACAAGCTCAAAAAAGTTCTTCTGTGTATAAAAATGTTGCATGGTGTACAGATTGTGGCGAGGTCTTTAAGAGAACTAATTATTAATCTAAAAATAAGAATGCTATTGGTGTACCTTGTTTACTTCTATTCTTTCTAACTGTCTTGTCAGTAAATCTATATTGTAAATTACTGAAAAAAAGAGATTAGACCTAAAATATCCCTTTATGAATATAGATAAGATTCTCATTGGTGCAGTTATGGTTCTAATAATTTGCTTTCTTATTTATATTTCTTTTGCATTGATATCAATACCTTTTGTATTACTGCTCTCGCTATTTTAAGTTGTTTAATCTTCAGTAAATAGAAAAGCTATAGGTGTACCTTGCCTGTTCCTATTCTTTTTAATGGTCTTATCAGTTAAACAATTAGTGCAGGTCGGTACTCTATCTTGATACAACAGGAATCTCTTAGAGCAGACATCACAATCAACTAATACTTTTTCATTCTCGTGCTTGTCATCATAAGGTAATGCTCCCATACCAACATTATGTAAAGAGGGTGTGACATAAATGTAGAAAAGGGAACCGGCGAGATTCCCTTTTCGTGACAAAGCACTAGTGAGGTTTACCTAAACCTATATAGAAACTTTGACGCTTGAAGTTTAACAGGGTATTTCATATCTATACTTTGATTATGTTCTTTAAACCACCAAGTAAACAAACCCAGTATTACTTAAGGTTTATTGTTGGGGTAATAATTCTTAGGCAGATATTAATTTTCTTATTCTGATCTAACTAACTATTAATTATTAGATATTTCTAGGCAACTACCTCGACAAGGTAGGTGTCACAAGTTCAAATCTTGTTTACCACCATATTTTTTAAGATTACTTGATTTTGTGATAGTATTAAATCTAATGAAAACAGCAACACCGAATTTAGAAGAACGCACAGTTGATTTTAATGGAAGAGAAATCAAAGTATCCAATTGGTGGAATTGGAAACTCCAAGGTGCTGCTGACCTGTATCTAGATGGTGAACACTTAGATCAAAATAAGGATAAAATTGCTACCGGGAAAAAGGTATTACTTTCGAAATATGATGTCTCTGAAGACATTAAATCTATTGAAGTATATGTATCATTCTTTTTTAAACTTAAATTTAAGATTCTTGTAAATGGAAATATTATCCATCAGGATTAATCATTAAACAGGCACAAAGTCAGTTAAAATCTAATTAATGAAATATAAGTCAAAAGCCTGGATAGGACTTCTGGTTATTGCAACTCTTGGATGGCCAATATTAGCTCCTGACTACAGGCCAGGTCAGGTGATTCTGGCTACAGGTTTTGCCTATATAGCAGTACGTTTCTTCGGTAAGGTCTTAGCATCAGGTTCAGGAAAAGATATTTACTCTCAGTTAGAGGAAAAAGAAGAGGACGAGGAAAGCTAAAATTTCAATAAGAGTGAAAGATATCGATTTAAATATTAACTGGGAACGAGTTGACTACCTTTTTATTGAAGTTGCGACTCATTTTTTTTCACAAGAATAGCAAGGATACCCCAATTAATTATTGCAAGAATACCTGTAATAAAGCAGAACATTTCTGTACTATATGTTGCTTCGCCTCCAACAAATATCTCTAATGAAAAATCATATATTGTTGAGTAGAGAACTGTTCCAGCAAAAGCAAATATTACATGAAGGGTTTCAATCATGGATGAACCCGTCCCTCTGTTCTCTAGATTGAACTTAGACATTATCTCAGCATCGGTTGCAACAGAAGATACAACTGGGGCAATACCAAAAACTCCATTAAGCAGGATATAAGGAATATTAAGAAAGTAAGGAGTTGTTAACCAGATTATCCCAGCAATAATATTTCCATAAGCTCCAATATAAAGAGAAGTTCTCAGTCCTTTTTTGTCATAAATTCTTCCAGCAACAATCGCCATTGGTACAAGAATTAAACCAAACCCTGTTCCAATGAGTCCATACTCAAAAGAGTTTAAACCTAAACCCTGTGTGAAAAAATATGGGGAGAGAATTGACCATCCACCAATAGAGATGAAGTAGATAACAATTGTGAAAAGAGAAATTTGAAATCGTTTATCTGCAAACACTCCTCGTGGAAAGATAGGGTTAGCAACAGATTTCTGTCTTTTATAGAACAACCAAATGAAATAAGGACATAAGAAGAGAAGTAGAAAGCTAATAGTATTTGTAATATTTTCAACTCTAAAAAATGTAAGTGCTGATGAGAAACTAGAGAGTATTAATGTAATAAACACTAAAGACTTAACATCTACTTTATCAATTGTTACAGTCTCTGTGCCAAGATTTACTCGAAGCAAAATATATGCACTAATAAAAGACAATGCTACCGGTAAGATAAAAAACAGCCTCCAGTTGTTGTATTCAGCTAAGTAGCCAATAGTTAATGGAATAAACAGTACAGAGACAGAACCAATTGAGGCAATTAACCCAACTGCAGATCCTCTATTCTCATCACCAAACATAGTTGTCATTAGACCAACACTTAGACCCATGACACATTGTGCCCCTAATGCTTGGAGCCCCCTAGCAACAAGTAAAAGTTCAAAAGAATTTACAGCAACAAGAAGAGATGTTGAAAGTCCGTAGATTAAAAGACCATAGATAAACATTCTTTTTCTTCCAATTAAATCAGCAAATCTACCAATTAAAAGAGTTGAGACAGCAGCCATTAATAAATAGGAGAGATTCACCCATTGCAAGATAGCAATTGGTTTTTCGAAATCTCTATCCCAAAGTGTAAGTTGAATTGTTTGGGAGTTAATAGTGGTGACAACTGCAAAGATTCCTAATGAGATAGACAGTGCACCAAGTTTATTTTTAATCATGGATAGAAAATTCATAACTAATAGATATTATCGAGTCTTTAGTTTTAATATTGAGGTATGAATAAATTGTTAGTACACATAATTACAGGAGTTGAAAATCCAAGTCGTGCAGTCTTAGGATTTTTAGTCGCAAAATCTGCTATTGAAGATGGTAATGAAGTCACTATTTTCTGTGCAGGAGATGGAGTAACAAGTCTCCATGAAATAACCACTCAAGAAATGCAGGGAGTTGGATTAGGAACTCTTGAAGATCATCTTGTAGTACTAAAGGAAAAGGGTGCACATTTATATGCATCTGGAAAATCAGCTGCCGCTCGTGGTATTACAAAAGAACAATTAGAAGAGCTTGGCTTTACGCCTGCAACTCCTAATAAGTTAGTTGAGTTGACTTTTGAAGCAGACAGAGTCCTCATTTATTAAAAATTGCAAATAAATAAAACCCTTCTATATTTTGCATCTGCATACATCTCTTATCCGTTGATGTATGTATTTGAAGACTCCAACATTTTTGTAAATTATTTCTTTCTATTAACTTTCATTTCAAGTTCTGTTTTAGGTTTTATTAGTTTGGTTAAAAAAATTGGTTAGCTCTTCAGCGACAACAGTTCAGCAATATATTAATGAACTCGAAAGTGAAAAAGCCAAAGTGATTAAATATGTTAGAAAATTAATTCTTGAGAATCTACCGAAGGGAATAAAAGAAAAGATGGACTGGGGAATGATTAATTATGAAATACCTCTTTCAACCTATCCAAAAACATACAACAAGAAACCTTTAAGTGTGATGTCTTTAGCAGCACAGAAGCATCATTTTGCACTCTATTTACATGGTGTTTATTGTGACAAAGAGTTGTATGAGTCCTTTTCTAAAGATGTAATAGATGAAGTAGGAAAATTAGATATGGGCAAGTCGTGTTTACGTTTTAAAAAAGTAGAGTTATTTCCTGAAAAGACTGTATCTAAAGTTGTAAAAACAATTACACCAAAAGTTTATATTGAATGTTATGAGCGATATAAATAAAAGGTCTCTCTTTGGATCAATTGTCTTATTTATTTACAAGATATAAATGTATTACCTACCATGATGGAATCTTGGTTAAGTTCTTTTGCTTTAGATAAAATTATATTTACAATTTCTTTTGATTTATCGACATTACAGACTATTTGAAGTTCAACAGAATCCTCTGAAATACCCTTCCACATACCTTCTAATTTTGAAATAGACCAACCATCAACTACATTAAGTAAATCTTCTTTGGACAACTCAACTACCTGCGGAATTGTTTTTATATTTAATTCAATATCAAACATGATTTATCAATACTACATTTATATTTTTTCAATCTATTCATTTGTTTATAGATTTGCTAAATTATATTCTGTGAATACTCATACAACTATCTCAAAATTTACTCACTGGACATTTACAGTGCTTTACGCTTATGGCATATTTAAACAAGTTGATAATCTAGAGGATTTAGAAGACACCTCTCTTCTAAATTTTGAAATTGTATTCGCTATTGCATTCTTAGTGATTGTTTTAATTCGATACTTTTATATGCGAGGAACTCCAACCCTTCTTGGTGCACATGAAGAGATGAGAAAAGGACATTTGTTTATTGCAAAAACTGTACACCAACTCGTTTATTTTAGTTTGATAATGTTACCAACTACGGGTCTAGTAATTGCGGCACTCATTTCTTTTGACATGAGGGGAATGGGGATAGCCATAGGGCTACATGAATTTTCAGCATCACTAAGTTATTTAGTTATTATTACCCATATTGGCGCATCTCTCTACTCACGATTAAAAGGTGAAGGTATTTGGAATGCTATGGTTCCAGTCTGGAAAGAAGAAGGGAAAGTTAACTCTGACTTATTGACCAAACTAGAGACTGTTGAAGAAAAAGCTTATGATTTAATTGAGAAAATTTTCAGACTAAACTAGCCATATGGAAATCTCAGAAGTAGTCGTTTATCTAGCCTTATTTTTATCCATTGCTCTAAATGTTTTAAACATTGACTGGAGAAACTCTAAAACATATAAAAATGCTTTGATGATTATGGTTGTACTAGCAAGTGGTGTTGGTTTGATGTTCCTCATTTTTGGTACATAACAGCTAGTCTAAAAGTATGAAATTATTCCTACAGGCACGAGGAAGTTATGAGACCCTCCTTTCACTTTCTAAATGGTCAGAATTAAATGATATCGAAAGAATCGGTCTTCCTGATCACTATATAGTTGGGAAACAACGACATGATAAAAATGATGGGACTCCAGCTCTAGATTTACTAACTGCAAGTGCTGGTTTAGTAAGAGATACGGAGAAAATGGTGTACTCCATACTTGTATCACCGATAACTTTCAGACACCCAAGCGTACTTGTCAAAATGGCCTCAACGATAAATGACATGGCAAAAGGTAGATTTCGATTAGGTGTTGGCACAGGGTGGCTAGAAATTGAACATGATCTCTACGGCATACCATTCCCAGATTTGAAAACTCGATTTGAAATGCTTGAAGAGTCACTCATTTATATCAGAGAAGCTCTTTCTGGAAATGAAAAAGGATTTCAGGGTGAGTACTATCAGCTTGAACAGTTTCCTGTTGAGCCAGCAACCCTACAAGACATACCTATCATTATTGGTGGTGGAGGAAAACTGAAAACCCCTACCCTTGCTGGAAAGTATTCGGAAGAGTTCAATATATACGCTGGACCTAAAGAGACATTAGTTAATAGCATCTCTTTGTTTAAAGAAGTTGCAGCTGAAAATGGTAGAGATGTCTCTACATTAGAAATTACTACAGCCTGTCCTCCAGTCGTAGGTCTAACAAAAGAACGTGTTGGGGAATCAGTAACTGCTGCGGCTAAAGCCCTGGCACAAACTGAAGAAGAGATAGCTACTACATGGAAAGAGGAAAACTATCTCTACGGTACCCCTGATGAAGTAGCCGCAACTTTATCTATGTGGCAGGAAGTTGGAATTGAGGCTGTTTATCTGCAGTTATTGTCACTAGAAGAAGATCAGCGTAATGAAACAATAGAGGTTATTAAGCAGGCGGTAGAGTTACTTTAAAATCTGCTTTCCATTAAAAATTTCTGTCTTAGGTCGATGCAATACTTAACTTAGAGCGTTGGATGAACATAAATTTATTTAGTACTTTCAATGCTCACCAGTCACAAAAGATGTTGGTTAAATGTAGGTACTGCTTACCCTGTGCATACCCTTGTAGTATCTACACCAACTCTTTTTTTTACTTAGGAGGTCCTGGGAAAAATCTATTCGTTGTTTTTTGATAGTCTTTATACCCAGGTCTTTTCTGGGCAGAATAATGTTCTGCAGGAATAGCCCCAGTTGCATAGACGAGAGTAAGATACATCATTCTTGAGACATAGATTAGACCTGCTCCTAACAGTAACCAAAGAATCTGATCGACTTGATCATTAAAAATTTCTGATTGTATATCTTTTAGTGCAAGCCATGATGGAAGAGCCGTAATGACAAGGCCATTCCATACCATCCATTCAGCAAAATAATTTGGATGTCTTGAATATTTCCATAAGCCAACATTACAGACTTGATTACGCTTCTCTTCTTTTTTCATTCTTTTGAGAAAAGCTAGTTTCTGAAAGTCAGCTATTGACTCCATAAGTAAAGCAACTCCCCAAATGGAGATACCTAGTATTTCTACTGGGCCAAATGACTGTTGTGTATTTGTCGCGGTGATAAAAATAGGCAATGCTAGAAAAGATGCATTAGCTAGACCCTGAGAAATCGCATCTACCTGAAGGGCAAGCTGTGTGTTATCTTTGCCTTTCTTTTTCCAACGAATATGTTGATATTCATAACGTGGTAATTCTTTTTCTAAATATCCTGATCTCCACATTTTGACTGCACCCAATCCCATTCTGAGGCCAACAAGAATTACCATTCCGCTAACTAGTAACGATCTAACCCAGTAACCATCACTAAAAATAAAACTAATTATTCCTAAAAGAACTAATCCCCATGGCCAAGCAATATCTACATAACTCATTCGTCCTGTTTTGTAGATCGGAATGCATACAACGATTGTGAATAAAATTGCTTGAACTAGAAGGTTAATAAGTGCAATCTCCACAAATGATGTATAAGTAATCAGGATGAGTAAGCAAATAAAGTATTGTAATAATGGTTGGTAATATCTCACTTTATGACTGTGGAGATCTTGTTCTCATATACCAGTAGCAAAAAGCCATGGCTATGAAGGAAAGACCCATGGAAACATAGTCAAAATCTGTTAATGCTGTGATAACTATTGTGACAAGAAATGCTACAGATATTATGAAGAATTTTTTATCATTCATAAATTCAATGATACACTTTTTCTATGAATGCAAAAAGAATTATACTGCTTGGTTTTTTACTCTTAATACCATTATTTTTTGGTTTAGTATCTTTATCACTTTGAGTAATTATTTTTTAATAGAAACTAAATATTCTGAATAACTTTCATCTGGAATGCCGCCCCCAATAACTATGCTATTAAAATAATTATTTACGCTTAAAGAATCTGCATACTCAATAGAACCCTTTAGAAAGCTGTATTTTGCAAGTGGACTTATAGAACCAAAAGCGACAAAATCATAATGTCTCGCATCCTTCATGTAATATCCGTCAATTTCAACATCTTTAATTTTTAAAACTGTATTAAAGACCTCTATCTCAGTTAACTCTTCGCTATCGAGATAACCGTTGTACCAGTCTTCGCTGTAAATGACAGCTGTTTTATTTCGTAAATTTATCTCCCGAGCATCATAAATAAAGGGTGTAAGAAATGGATCTTGAAGTACGGAGGTCCTACAAGTATTTAGCTCACAATACAAAACTGCTGCTCCACCACCAGTGGAGTGACCGATAATTGATACGTCTGTGAAATCTGCAGAGTTCTTTACAATAGTGGCAATATCTGAATCTGAAGAAAAACTTTCATAATATGAAATGGTCTCTTCGATATCTAATGCCATTTCGGTCATGACACTAGTAATGCTTGTTGAGTTTTCGGTTGAACCAGTGTTCAAGATTATGCCAGAAGGTAAGTCAGTAAACATCGCAAGTCCAGTATGATCAACTGAAATAACGACATATCCTTTTGCTGCAAGATGTATCAACTGATCAGAAGCAAATATTTTTTCCCCAGCCCAACCGTGAGAGTAGATTACTATGGGAAACTTGCTGTCCTCTACTGGTCTAAGTCCAGTTTCTACCTCGAAACTTGAAAGTTTTAAATGACTTAGAATGAACTTTGGCAAGCTTAACTCCCAGGTTCTATTTAAATAATTAACAATGTACTCTCCCCAGTTGCCTTCATTAGATTTAACAATTTGATTAAATGAAGCAGTTTCCAAGCTTGGGTAGTAAATATCGACTAATAACTCTCTAGATGTATTTTCTTGAAGATTGCTTAACTCAATGAACGCAGTAGGATTTTTCCTTTGTTCAAAGACAAGATGATCTTCTGCGTAACCAACTGCATATTGAGTATCCTCACCTGCAGAGAAACTTGGTACAGGAAAAATATATAACAACCCAGCGGAAACCAGAACTAGTGTAAAACTTTTTATTGAAATAATTACTCTTAGAAATTTTTTACTGCTTTTAAAGTCAAACAAAGCAGATATTGACTTTAAAATAAAGAACAGATAAATTAGGTAATACTGCCACCTCAAGCCAACAAAAATAAGTTGACTAATAATTGTTATTAAAAAGGTACTTAATAATACTCTTTGAGTTGTTACGGAAAAACGGGTTAAAAATAAGCATATAACTGAGAGAAAAATGATTACTATTTCAAAAAAGTACATATTTAACTATGATACTTCGGATGAAAAGCTTAGAGTTGAGTCGTGAAATATACTTTTGAAGTAAACTATTTAAGTGTTGAAATTTTTTCTTCGTAATTTACTTACCTCTATAGTCTCAATATTTATTTTTCTACTCATTATGTTCTACGGAATAAACATATTGATACCAGGTGATTTCTTAACCCCACTTCGTTTAATGATGTCACAAGAAGAGTTAGATGCGTTGAGAGAAACTTTAGGGGCAAGTGATCCCTTAATACAACAATATTATCGATGGATACAAAGTGTTTTTAGCGGTGAAATTACTCCAGGTGGGTTTAGACAACGCTCCAGTAAGACTGTCCTTGATACTGTTTTACCAACACTACATATACTTCTACCATCTTTTATCATCTCTATTTACCTCTCAAGGATTCCTGCATTAAAAACAAAAGTTAAGCGCTTGGGTAAAGAGAAAATATTCAGTGATGTTTTTGGCATACTTTTAATCAGCCTGTTTCCTCCAATCATATATTTCTTAATTAGTGAGCGACTTGAAAATATTTTTAGAAGTTTATTTGAAAAGTTTGAAATTACAGGCACGTCTAGTGAAATCCTTCTTTTCAGTGAAATAAAGCTAGGTTTAGGATATCTCATTTTTGCGATTGCTTGTTCATTCATCATTGTTAGTTTTTTTGAAATAATTACAATGATCACAATTCCAAAACAGAAAATTCTTCTTGCAACTGGATTACTCCTGCTTGTTTTACTCTTCTTTGAAACCAAAGAAATAGTAACTATGCTCTACTACTCAAAAAATGCATTTATAACCATTGGAATACTTACTATTTTGCTTATTGGGGAGTTCATATTATTTAATAACATTATTGTGCAAAACATCTCTAAAGAAGATCACATCATGACTGCCGCGGCGATAGGTTATTCAAACCAGAAAATATTTAAAGATCACATTATAAGAAATTCATTTTTTCCTTTTGCAACAAGAATTGCGATTAACCTCCCTTACACTGTGGCCTCTTTAGTGATTGTTGAATCTACTACTGGCTGGGGTGGCATGGGCTCAATGCTTTATAGGGCTATTATGAGCCAGGACTCAAATGCGGCTATGGCTATTTTGTTCCTCTTGGCAATTCTTACAGCTACATTGCGTCTTATTATTACATTTTCACAGGTAATCTTTAATCCTCAATTGAGGGGTACTCAAAATGTTTAAATTGATTCTTAGAAGCACCTACAAAACATATCATGGAAAACTAGGATATTTCTTTTTACTATTACTGATGACCGGATCCGTAGCGCATATATTGTTATTGAAAACTATATGGCCAGTAAATGTTTACGATCCAATTGTGGGCTTTGATTTATCAGTATTCCCACATCCAGTTACTCCCTCCGGTTCCCATTTGTTAGGAACAGATCCTCTTGGAAGAGATGTTCTGAGTATGTTTTTAGCAGGGTCGGAACCGTTAATTAAACTTTCTATTGTCTCATTTATTACCGGCTTAATTTCAAGCTTAATAGTTGGAACTTTCATTCCATTTCTCTTTAAGCGATTTGATCTTTTATTAAGAGAGTTCTCTTCAGGATTAGTCTTAATCTCACCACCCATTGTGTTGCTGATTCTCGGAACGGGTGATTTTTTAGAAAAACTTAGTCCAGAAGTAGTGGGTTTCATCTACGGATTACTTGGAGGACTTGGTGTATGTTATTTAGTGATTAGTACAAGAGTAAAAGAACTCATTAACTCTGAGTTTTTGAATGCATCAAGGGTTATCGGTGCAAGTGAGCTTCAAATTGCATTAAAGCATATCCTCCCCTTAATAATTCCATACTCTGTGGCTCTTATGCTCTCAGTTACAACAAGTGGAATCGTGGCTTATGGTTTTGCATCCTTTTTTGGACAAGTGGGCTGGACCCCAAACTGGGGAATGATGATCTATGATGCAATTACCTATGGAAGCTATCTTGGTGGTACAAATTTATGGAACCTTATGCCTCCAACTTTTGGATTCATACTTTGTTCAAGCTCTTTTTACTTAATAAGTATTAGTGTTAAGAAACAATTTGGGATAACTCTTTAGTACTCCATTATTATAAAAGTGATGAGAAAATCACTAAATTTAACGTATTTGGCTGTTATTGGACTTTTCATCATATGCCTTTTAGGTATTGAGACAATATTAAGTCTTTTCGAGATACAGGAATCTATAGTTTTCCCGATATTTTGGATGATATTTTTTTGGTGGATACTGTTTGGAAAAAAATTATTACTAAAAAAATGGTAATGAACTTTATTGAGGAACTAGAGCTGATATGGGACACCTGGGAGATTATGCTAATTGTTATTCCAATTATCGTATATCAACTATTTAAAAAATAAAATACTGTCTTAAAGTAAATCTACAAATTTGATTTACATTGATTCCATTTCTAATAGTTGGCGTTTACGCTCAATCCCTCCTTCAGCACTGTATCCCCCAAGAGACCCATCAGAGCGAACTACTCTATGACATGGAACATCTGGTGCATATGGATTTTGTGCACAAGCATTAGCAACTGCTCTGGAGCTTTTTGGTTTCCCAATTGCCACTGCAATTTCTTTATAAGTTTTTGTTGAACCAGCAGGAATTTTTAGAAGCTCTTTCCACACAGCTATTTGAAAATCTGTTCCTTCAAGTTGCATAATTTATTTAGAAAAAGCTAGGTTCTGTAACTCTTCATTAGTAGGTAGTATTAATAATTGCTCTTCTCTATTTTTTAACATGAATGCATCAAAATCTCTATAGAAATTGTCTACATCCATACCAAATAGTTCTTCGAAAGTTGTTTCCCATCCATTTCCAGGGTTTTTACTTTCATTTTCTGCCCAGTTTTTGTAGTAACCAAACATAAGCTTCTCGTAATTATCTTTATCTAAGGAAAGCAAATATAAATGAGCCCACTGACCACCAGTATATTGAAAAGCAAATTCACGAGGTATACCATTATTTGGATTGTTATATGATTCATAGAGCCCTGTTTGATATTCATAATCTTTCAAAGATACAGTATCGTTATTACTAGCGGCAACTGATATTACATTCCTTGCTTCGTCTAAGCTTTCTTCAAAGAATTTTCTTGCGTCTATGTTGTTATCATATTGCATAGCTAATAGGGGTCCTGCAAACTCTGCTCCGCCTTCTTCAAGCCAAGTTGGCATAAGGTATACCTGATCAGGTTCATCGTTATAAATAGTCTCTCCAGGATTTTCTAACCAGGCTTTAGGAATCCCAAATAAATTCTCATCTTCAAATAGATAAATTAATCCATTTTGATGTACATGAAAAAATTCATGTGCAAAGATTTTAATTGCTGTATCTCTTCCAAAATTCTCCCAATTATCGACAAACAAAGCAACATTCCCACCATTAGATTGTCCTCTCCAGTCAACTCCAGCTGCTGCAAATCTATTTCCCCAAGGGTCTCTATTATTAGCACAGACTTCTATTTCTGATTCCTTTAGAAAATCATATATAGAGCAATCATCAAGATTTATTTGTCTTAATGTTTCATCTGAAGCCTTATTTTGATCAACCAAAGTTAAATTTATAGGTACGTAGATACCTAATTCATCAATAAAAAAATCAAATAAATTAATTACAGTTTCTTCCCACTCATCGTCAATGAGTTCGTCTTGATAAAAGTTATAGCAAATTTTTTCATTACCTTGCCAATAGTATTCGTAGTAATTAAATGCAGTATCTTGGTCTTTCGGCATAGGCAGGTCCGAATAGAAGCCTTTTTTACATTCCAATCCAGTATTTGTTTCAACTACTCCGTAATTACTTTCCTCGTTATATTCATTTGAATCAGTGTCCGTAGACATGTTTTTCATTTTTTCTTCACACTCTCTTGATGTTGATTTAAAGTTATCAATAAAATCTTGTGAATAGCCATCATCAAACTTGATTAATATATTATTGTTGTTAAATTCCGGTGAAGGAATTGGATTTATCCCATTGTCACCTAAGCATTCAAATAATGTCTCTATATCAAAATCAACAGGATACTCTAAAACATTATCATTTGAATAGTTTTGAGATTCACTGGATTCACCTTCATTAGTATCTGGTTCGATTTCAAGTATTATGTTTGAATCTTCAACTAATGATTGATCTGTACAAGATATTAAAAAAAAGAATAATACAATTAATTTTTTCATAATCCCATGTTAACCCTAATTCTTTTAGGGGCTAGATTAGTTTTCTAATTATGGCTTAGGAAACGAAAGTTTCAACAACTTATCCGATGCCTCATATATGTTTTGAAATCCATCATCTATGTTTGATGATTCTGTGTACCACGCTAGTTTTTTATTTAACGTTAACCATTCAGTGTCGGTGACTTTCTCCTCTGAAACATAAACTACTAATGCATCAATATTTCTTGAGTTAATATAATTTACATCCCCATATATATCAGTTATGTCATTGAGGGTATATGTAAATTCTTTTCCAGGTTTCAAACATGTTGAAAAATAGTCGTACCAATTATCTATATAATTTTCGCACAAATCATCAACCTCTACTAAATCAACAAAAGAGATAATATTCTCAAAATTTTCAGGTGGAAGTAGCCCCATAATATACTTTTCTGCATTTCCCATATTCCAAGTTAGGTCATTACCGACAGTCCCAAAAAAACCCACTTGGTAAACATTGTCTTCAATCTCGTTGAGAGAATCAGGATTGAACCCTCCTAATACACCTCCACTTGAGTAACCCCAATGACCGCTTCCATAAAGTCCATCTTGAATTTGGAAGTAAGGAATAATGTCAGCTCCTCCCCATAAGTGAAGAACTTCATGAAGTAGCGGACCGTATCCGTAGGAAGCATATTCGTCTGAAAATACGTTATAAAGTGCTGATGTAGATGGAAAACTTATATGTCCTCGTAATTCTGACGTTGAGCCATAGCAAGAAGAACCAGACCAAATGGGTGTTCCAAGACCAGGCTCATCATTACTTATATATTCTGCCTGTCCCGAATAGCCTACTGATGACTCCGGCTGATTTCCAACAAATATAACAACTTCGTACTGGTCATCAACAATCTTGTAAATATTCTGCATGATGTTCATCATATATTCTCTACTGTGAATTCCAGCAAGATTCAAAACATCGTAATCCGGCATAAAAGCATTTGGACCTTCCGGAACTATTAGTTCTAAGTATTTCCCAGAAGGACTTTTGTTGATAGTAAAACTATCTTCTCTAGTATGTAAATTATTGTAACTTTGGATGTCTGAACCATTTAGCAGTACAACTTCTAGGTTTTTCATTTTAGAAAATACCTCTTCCTTGCAACCGAGACTGTAATTTGCAGCTACTCTTCTCAGGCTAGGAATATTTACAAGCTTTTCAATTTCTCTAAAACGTTGAGGCAAAATCAGTGTATCTAAATTTTGAAGAGTATAAAGTACTTCGACTCTGGGCATATCACTAAATACTAAATCTAAGTATCTCAGATTTGTAAGTTTTGATAAAAACCTGAGGTCTCTACCCCAGTCTTGATTAATTAGATCTAAATACTGCAAACAGGTTAAGTACTCCAAACCTTCATATGACTCTATATCATTTATTGTTGAACTCTTGAAAGACAGTGAGTTTGGAATGTCAAACTCCGAAAAACTGAGTATTTTTAGATTTAATATGTCTTCTTCATTAATGGAAGTAAAGTCTTTGTTAAATATTATTTCTAAGTTTCTCTTAGCCCCAGGTGTAACTGATGATTGATTTAACATAGATCTTTCTATACAACTATCATCTACTTCACTCGGAACCCAAGTATTTTTCCATGAATATGCTTCTTCAAAGGAGGCTCCTGAATCATATACTGTTACATAATCTGAATTCAATACTTCTGGAACAGTTGTAGTCGTTGTGTCTTGCATAGTTGTAGGTGTTTCCTCAGTAAGCGTACTGGTAGGTGTTTCCTCAGTAAGCGTACTGGTAGGTGTTTCCTCAGTAACTTCAGCAGAGCTACAAAAACTCACGAGCATCATAAAACTTAAAGATAAAACAATACTTTTATTTTGCACTAATTATTTACCAACCCCAAGGTTCACTATTTTCTTTTATTTGAACATCTATATTAAAGGAGCCATCTGGATTTTTTCCTTGGTTGTGAATATAAACATAGGCATCTTCAAACACTTCTCCTGGTTTTAGTACAACGTCAAGAATATCGTAGTAATCATAGCCATTTAAGTCTGCGAACTTGCTTGGAGACATGTCCAAAAGCTGTGAAGTTACCCCATCGAAATAACGAACAAAGACTCCTTCGGTGTTATTTCTTAAAAACTCTGATCTAAGTCTTGGTGCGTAGGGTGAATTTTGTGAAATAGACTCAATAAAATAGCTTTTATTAAAAAAACATGAGAAAACATTCTCCATGAATTCTTGTTCTCTAAAAAATTGGTTTGGTAAGTGAACATGTATTGCTTGGACATTAGGCGCATCAAAACTTAAATTGTCACCAAGAATTATTGAACTCTTTTCATAAGTGTCCACTACAGTTAGAAAGTTATCACGACCGAGCCAACCAATCTCGGTTCTAAAAGCTGCATTTAAGTATTGCGCATATTGTGATTTCCCCATCACATCATAAAGATCTCCGTAATTCAACCAAAAATATTCGTTACTCCATGGATCTCTTTCTTCATAGTAGGGAATGCCATTACCAATCATAGAATTTGCATGTGTGCCAATTCCAAAGGTATGAA
>ENA-OREN01002494-OREN01002494.1-marine-metagenome-genome-assembly--contig:-NODE-2494-length-18643-cov-7.362221_pt1 | contig 18643 bp, 12 predicted proteins | sample MGYA00248624_ERZ508555 | MGnify/ENA primary metagenome ERZ508555 (study PRJEB26222, sample SAMN06267773) | marine metagenome | isolation source: Saanich Inlet, British Columbia, Canada | place...
GATGATTTTGTAATTTGTAAAAATTTCAACTATGTGGACACGTACCTGATGGACAAGATCAGCAAGCAGATTATTCGCTCAATAAAAAAAGCCAATTACAACTAGAATTCGAAAATTTGCAAGCATCGCAGTAAACCTTTCAGAACCAAAGCATTACAACAACAAGCGAAAGTGCGATGCATGCAACTTGAAAAGTGTCTGTGAATTCAGATTATAATAAAAATTAAAATAAAAAGTTTTGAACAAGCCTCATAGTTCTTGATTGTATTCATCCATAATTTTTTTTATTTCATGAAAAAATACATTCAAGTTATTATATTCTTCATCACTAAGAGGAGGTCGGTGCATCACCGTATTTCTAAGGTCCTTTACATCTTCTAAATGAGTAACCATTTTTCGCTGTTTCTGTTGGTTATTTTTAAAAAAATTCTTTTTTGTAAACGATTTTTCATTACCTAAAATAATCTGATATGCAGAAAAATCTAAAAAATCAATTTTTCTTAAATTTAATTTAGAATGTAAATTAAAATCAGGATTTTTTGTCATCTTTTCTTTCATATTTTTATCATAAAAATCAGGATCATCCCAATAAGATTTTTTATGGTCATACCAAACATTGTGTATCCAATCTCTAAGGTCTCTTTCCAAAGATGCAATTTTTCCATATGCCTCAAGGCTATTTGTATCCCAAGAACCCATTCCAATAAATTCACGAGTTGGATCTATTTTCTTTAATTGTTGATTAGATTTTGCAAAACTATTGTCTAATTTTACTATTTTTTCAATTATTCTTGCTCTTTCTACTTCCAAAGAAAATCTTTTCTTTTGATCATCGTTTCTAAGTTCATCCTCAGTAATATGAAATACATCTTTAAGCCATTCTTCAAGTGTTTTTTCTTTTTCATCATCAATGTGATTTATTACAGAAATTTTATCCAGAGTATTTCTATCATCAGGCTCCCCCATCATTTCCAAATGTTCACCTAATTCTTGAATTATTTTTTCATGTTTAAAGGATAAAACAGTTTTTTCTTCTATTAAATTTCGAAGAGTATTTTCAATTATTACAACATCCGAATTATTTTGAGACATTTTTTATCGTATACATTCCGACAATAGCATTTTATCGAAATGTTTTCCTTCTTCAGTATTTCGATTCAGATAAAGTTTTTTGGTAACTGCATCTATCAGACCAACTGAAAATCCAGGATCATGGAATTTTTCGATGTAATCAAGATTTTTTTTGCTAAATCCCGATCCAGACAATAGACCAATCCAGTTGTAGTTGTACTGAACATCTTTTTTTAATTCTCCAATAATTTTTCTCAACGTTTCCCTTCTAGGGGATTGTAAATGTGTGGCTGAAAATAATAAAATTCTCTGTTTGATTGGAATTCTTGTAACATCTGCTAACAATAATGGCTTGTATCCCGCAATTGGTTTAGGCTCCAATATTTTAAAATTTTTGTTGGTAAACTGTTCAACTACATCTCCATCAACAATACCCATACAAATTTCATTTGCAAATTTTGATTCTATAGAAAAAAGTTTTTCGTTAATTTGTTTCTGAGCAATTGTGTGTTTTCTAGTTCTTTTAGTGAATGCATAATCCATTACAGCTTCCCATGGAATTATCGAATATTTGAACATCGTATGTTCATCTATTTTTAGACGGTCAACTCCAAGAGATTTCCAATTTTTATAATGTTGTGCATAAAGTTTTGCGCCATTTTCAGCATCAGATGTAAACCCAGATAATGAATGAATTTCAACAGTAACATCTTTTTTACTTTGAGGATAGAATTGTTTCATATTATCCAGAGAAAGGGAATCATAAACATCATCTAAAATTTTTTCAACATGTTCTTTATGTAAAGAATTAATTGGCTGTGTTGTTTCTTGAGGATCTTTTTTACAGTCAACAAAGTATGAAAAATATAGTTCTAAATTTTCAGTAAGTTCACTATATCTAATTCCTGTAAATTTTGTTGTTTCATAAATAGTGGATTCAAATTGTTCAGACATACGTTTTTCATTTAAAACAAAACCCAATTTACTTTGACTTACCCAATTTTCTAAAATACTATGACTAAAAACTTTCATAGTATTAAAAAATATTCTATGAAGATCCCAACAAAAGATTTTATTTGCTATACCTAAATCCATTATTTCCTTTGGAATATGTTCACCAGAACCATTGTATAGAAAAATTCCTCCGCCTATCTTCCCACCAATTCTTTCAACATATTTTTCATTTAGATTTGCTATCTCTATTACTGACTTTAGATTTTGAATGTGTTTATCTTCAGAAAGTTTTTCAACTTTACAATCTATGAATGCAATTTCACCCGGAGAGTATTGAGGTTTTAAAAAAATATCTGAATCAAATTTGACACATAGTGCAATTGAATTTTCATTATTTTCTACATGATGTTCTTCTTTAATGACTTTGTATCCTAAATTTGTAAGAAGTTCCTTAGTCATTAATCTGAAATTTTGATTTTTAATTTCAAATGACATGAAAAACATTGGATGCCACACATATAACATTGATCCTGTATTACAATGTAATTTTGAATTTTTTATGCATGTTTTGAATAGTATCAACATGCTATTTTTATCATAGATATATTTTAGAAATACATTGACAGACATTACATTTCACGGAGGGGTAAATGATATTGGAGGAAACAAGTTTCTTGTCGAATCAAAAGATACCAAGGTTTTCATGGATTTTGGCATGTCCTTCTCACAAGAAGGGCAGTTCTTTTCACAATTTCTTAATGCAAGAACCTCAAACAGCCTCAATGACCTCTTTGAGTTGGGAATCTTGCCCAAAATCAAGGGGCTTTACAGGCGTGATTATGCAAAACACATGGACTTTGACGGTACTGAGGATAACGAAATTGATGCAGTATTACTGACTCATGCACATGTAGACCACTGCGCATACATTCCATATCTGAGACCAGACATTCCAATCTACTGCTCTGAAGAATCAAAGCTAATCATGCAAAACTTTGACGAAACTGGAAGTGACCAATACCTAACACAAAAAGAAAAGTTTCAGACTCATCAGGGAAAAGACGGCAAAGTAATGCGTACCAGTGGAGACGCAGCAAAAGTTCCAAGAAGAATTGAAACGTTTGAGTCCGGAAGGGAGTTCTCAATTGATTCAATTTCAGTAAACCCAATGCCAGTAGACCACTCAATTCCAGGAGTTCATGCTTTTATTTTACAGACATATGACGGCATAATCGGAAACACTGCGGATTTAAGATTCCACGGAAGACAAAGCGATGATACAGAAAAGTTTGTAGAAAAGTGTGCAGAGTCTGATTTAGATTTGTTGTTGTGTGAGGGAACCAGAGTCAGTGCTGCTGCATCACTAACTGAATTTGATGTAGAAAGAAAAGTTGCTCAAATTATCAATGACACAACGGGTTTGGTAATTTGCGGTTATCCAATTAGAGACTTGGACAGACTCATGTCATTTTACATTGCAGCAAAAAATACAAACCGCTACTTGCTAATTGATATGAAGCAAGCATACTTGTTGAAATTATTTGACGAGTCTCCAAACTTGAAGGGAAAATTTCCATCGCCAACTGACAAAAATATCAAGGTATACATTCAACGAGGATCATGGGGCTTGATTGACAAAGACCTTGAAACATTTACAGAAAGACAGCTACTGCAGGACTATGGAGTGTGGCAAAGGGAATTCTTAGACTATCCTAACTCTGTAGATTACAGGGACGTACAAAAAAATCAAAAGGAATTCATCTTTTATTGTTCTGATTACAGGTTGCAGGATTTAATTGACATAAAGCCTTCTGAAGGCGCATCATATATCCGCTCATTGACAGAGCCGTTTAACACAGAAATGGAAATCAAAGAGGATCAGGTCAAAAACTGGTTTGTTCACTTTGGGGTGATAAATAGAGACGAGGACTGGCATCAAATCCATGTCTCTGGGCACGGAGACGGGGAGCAAATCAGACACGTAGTCAAAGATACACATGCAAAATCACTAATTCCCATACATACTGTACATGACGAATACCACAAGCAGTGGCACAGCAATGTAAAGTCAGTCAATCAGCATGATCTAGTTAAATTGGAGAACATCTAGAAATATCATGTCTCAGACAGATTCCAAAGTTATTGTAATTACTGGTTGCTCCAGTGGAATAGGATTAGAGACTGCAGTTGCATGTGCTAAAGCAGGTCACAAAGTTTTTGCAACTATGAAAAATTTAGAGAAAAGATGGAAGCTAGACAAAAGAATTGAAGAAGAAAAGTTGGAAAATATTGAAATTATGAAATTGGATGTAAGTGATGAATCATCTAGAAAAACAACTATTGCAAATATTGGAAGAGTAGTTGGCAATATTGATGTCCTGTTTAATAATGCAGGGTATTTGGTAATGGGTTCATTAGAGGATTGCACATACGATGAAATCCATGAACAAATTGAAACTGATTTAGTCGGTCCAATTCATTTAACAAAAATAGCTCTCCCACATATGCAAAACAATAATGCAGAACCAAGTTTAGTTTTGAATATGAGTTCAGTTGCAGGTAAAATCGGATTTGGTTTGACTACAGCATACTGTGTTTCAAAATTTGGAATTGAAGGATTTACTGAATCGTTGCGTAGAGAATTATTATTTAAAAATGTAAATGTTGCATTAATAGAGGCAGGGGTTGTTCATACAGAATTTTTTGAAAAAATTAAGAGAACAGAAGCATCAAAAAAATCAAATTATGCCAAAGAGACAACAGAAATGAGTGATTTTATTGAGTGCATCAAAACACAAACAAAATGGACATCCCCAAATCAAGTTGCAAAAAAAGTGGTAGAAATTATAGCAGAGCATGGTAAAAATGTCAGATATGTAATCGGAAATGATGCAGAATTCCTCGTAGGTTCAGCATATAATAACAAAGATAATCATGAAAAAATGGATAAAACAATATTTGAACAATTTGAACACTACAAGTGTACTAATGATTAGTAGAAAAATAAGTTCTTAATTGTTTTTTATTTGTAGAATATTTGTGAATTAAAACAGATAATTCACTATTAGGTTTTAATGGAGAATCAAGTAAATGAATTACTTCTTCCTTTCCCTTTTTAATTTTTAATTCATTTAATTTTTCTAAGATTATACTTTTTGCATTTTTAGTATTATCTAATTGTTCAGATATTTCTGAAATATTTATAGAAATTAATTTAAGAAAATTTTCATAACCAGATTTTCCACCAAATTCTTTCATAAAGTTAGTAGTAGTCAAAGGTCCAGTTAATTCGATGAATTCTTTTTCAGAAGGAATGCAACCTATCCATTCCTTTAATCTGAAAAAATCAGAAACCAATTGCAAGAAAATACCAGCAGACGCACCATGATAATTTTTCAGATAACGGAGATGCGATATGTGTAACTGTATAACGTAGCGGTATGGTTCTAAATTAGAGTACTGTAGAATCTCCTCAAAATGATAAAAGGATGCAGGGCGTTTTTTCTTTAATTTGTTCAAGTCATCTGATATCTTTTCAAATTCAGTACTGCGTTGATTGGAATATACATCATAATTTGTTAAAACTTGATTTAGGACAGATTTAATGTCGTTTTCGAATTTTTCTACACTTCCCCACATTTCACGATAATCTTCCAACCTATAATCACCAGTTGCATCTAATTCTTCATGAGTAATTTGACGTCGTTCTAAAATACATTTTTTGAAATATTCATCATATAAGATATCTTTAAGATTTTCGTCAGATTTTAGGTTCAAGTGACCTGTATTTTTTAGCAGTGATGCATAATTTGGAGAATCTAATTGTCCACCTTTGTCAATTGCTAAATTATACTGGCGCCTAGTTGGAATATGTCCAAGTTCCTTATGTAATTTATTAAATACAATTTCAGAACTACTTTTAGTTTTTGAAGATTTTTGTTTAACTCCATGTTTGCTGACGATTTTTTGAAATTGATTATGAGTTAATTCTTTATTTTTTAGCAATATAGAAAAAATTTCATCAACTTTTTCAATATTTTCAGTTATTGGAGTGAACTCAATATCCAAATTATTATTAATCTGTATAATTTTGTGTTCAACTAATTTATTCATGGAATCCATAGTATGTGAAAAATAATGTTCAGGAATAAATTTATCAGAATTTTCCAAGTGTGTTTTATAAATTCTAATTAATTGTTTTTTTAGTACATCCCAATGAACAATATTTCTTTGTTTTTGTTTTTGAATATTATTTAATGACCACATTATAAAAATTATGTTAGGATCAAACTCATGATGATCACTTAAGAATTTAGTAAAACTGCATTTTGAATATTTAGAAATTTTTCTAATCTGTCTGCAGAATTTACAATTTCTAGGGAATTTGTTTGTACTTGATTCATCTGCATTTAATGCAGACAATAAAATAGCAGGATCCTCAAATTGGGAACCGCCTTCTTTTGATGTGGGATATCCATAAAGGGTTAAGCAGTTATCTAATCCTTGTGAAACAACTTTGCAAGTTTGACACTTTAAGATCAAATTTTCAATCGGTTCAGATTCAGGAGATAAAATAAAATTACTTTTTCTAGTTTTGGGTTTTGGAACATTAGATTTTACAAATTCATCATCATCATCATCGTAAGGCATGTCCATTATACCAAGATCATTCTTTACTGACTCGTCAAATTTTTGCCAATTACTTGCTAAAGCCTCCCAACCTAATTTTAAATCAGAATTATTAGAAACAAGAAAATTTGATGTGATTAACCAGAGATCAGAAGTGCCTTTTGCAGTTTCACCCCGTTGGCCCCTTCCAATCATTTGAGTCATCAAAGCATTACTTCTAGTGTGCCTGCAAATCAAAAGGGTGTCAATTTTAGGCACATCAAATCCAGTTGTCAATACCCCATAATTACATAAAACTTGAGCCTGATCATCTTCTGTATTACGAAAATTTTCAATGATTTTTCTTCGAAGACCAGGATTTGTAGTACCATCAACAGAATTAACTTCCAATTCAAATTTTATTTTTAGAATCATCATTAATTCTTGCGAATGTCTGACACTACTGGCAAAGACTAGAATACGTTTTTTGCCATAATTTTTTATGCATTTATTTATTATTTCACAAATTTTTAAATTATAATCCTCAGAATTACTAATTTTTTCAGAATTTTTTTTGTCAAATTTCTTTCTTTCCTTTTCCAATGTTGAATTTGTCATCTCCAAGTGGGGACCAGTAATGACCCCATGAGTTACATGAGACAGTATTTTTCTATCCTCCAATACACTGTAGAATTCGATATTGTCCTCAAGTGAGCCAGTTCTACTAGAATTAGTTTTATTTCCATGTATAGAACGAATTATCAGATTTTCTGTTCTTTCAGATTGGATTCCCTTTTCATTAGTGACATAAAGATGAATTAGATAATTACCTTCATTTTCAAATCTGTAATGAAACTCTATGTCATATTTGTTAATGGATTCAAATGATGGAATAGATGAAGTAATGACCCAATGATATGATTTAATCCGTACACTATTATCATATGAATTCATTGCAGAAATTTTTACGTTGTCTCCAACAAATGCACTTTTTGGTAGATCAATGACAGCTGTAGGGTTAGAATCTACATCACCTTTATGAGGCAATGGCACATATACACCACCAAATGTTTTATGTATTTTTTTTGTTCCCTTGTCTAGTTTGTTATAGTATTCAGGATCATTATCTTTATCATAGTTTACAAATCCATCTAGTTCATCCACATTGTCTTCTGTTTGTTGCATGATTCTTGTGTGACCAGTAGAGTCTTGATGTTTTTTCTTAGAATTTTCATCAGTAAATTCTTTATTACAATTGTAGCATTTCCATAAACTTCGAATTCCAGAACCCTTGTAGGCTGTAGCAGTTAATCCAATTAGTGCAATATTATTTCTATTAATTATTGGTTTTTCACTATTTTGTGCACGAAAAGTTGAAAAATCAAAGCCCATAGCCTGAAGTAGGTTTTGGTATGATTCAGAAGTTATTTCATGTGCTTCATCAATAATTATTCCAATTGTTTGTTCACGAATATCTTTAAAATATGTACTTTCAAAATATTTATCAAAAGTGTAACGGGTTACAGTATGATTTTTGTTTTCTTCTTGATGCTTTTTCTTATCTTTTTCGCTGCTGAATTCAACATTGCAGTCATAACATTTCAATTGAGTTTCATCATCTAAAAACGAAGTGAAATGATGAGTGTTAGTAACAACAATATGAGTTCCTTCCACATCATCAAGAATTTCTTTTAATGTTCTACGATTACTACCGTAAATTCTAGTCAGAGTAATGTTACCTTGTCCAATCTGTTCATACATGTTTTCAAATTCACCTGCAGCTTGATTACACAATTCATTTGTAGATGCAAACCAAAAAACGACTCTTCCATGTGCTTGTTGAGGGTGAGCATTTGGAATTCTATTTGAATCACGAAGATTCAACCAATCAACTATTGCTTCAACCGAAAGTCGAGTTTTTCCAGCTCCCGTAGGAATATTTACTAAAAGTCTTCTTTGGCTTCGAGAATCTTGTTCAGTTTCAGAAAATAATTTTTGAATTTCAAGTAATGCCTGTGTTTGATAATCATAAAGTCTTTTTAATTTAGGTCTTTTTCTTAGAGGTGTAATTTCAGGTTCTTTTTCAGATGAATCAGGTCGTGCAATTACTGTTAAAGGTAAGTGAAGAATATTTTTGCAAAGACTTTGTTGCCATTTGTGATTTGAGAGAAAGTGTTGATCACAAACCATATCATGAATAGTAGTGGATTTATTTTTATGTAAACTGTTGAATTCTTCTAAAATTTCACTGCGTTTTAATTCTGGATCATAATGTTTTGAACAAATTTTCTCCAAAATATTTTCACGGATATTAGAAACAACAGTCTTGTGAAATTTATCATCTTTTTCATCGGATTTAATTTTGCTAACATATACGAAAAAATGTTCGCCAAAATAATTTACTAAAACACTACAAAGTTTAGAATGATCAGTGTAACTGTCTATCTTTAATATTGTTTTTAATAATGAGTTTTTTGGCAATACAATGTTGAATAGTTTTTTCAAATCATCAATGTCATCAAAAAGTTCCAACAGACGATTGGTAATTTTTTCTTTATCTGATTCTTCTTTTACAGTTGATTCAAAAGACGACATCTAAATCACTCCCAATCCTCGTCATTGCAGGTAATTATCTCCTTACGCTCAAAATCGTCAAAAATTTTAATACAATTATTTACAATTTGTTGGTCTTTACTCCATATGCCGGTTTCAATGTTGTTACCTGTTTTACCAAAAGTTTCCATTGCAACTGATGTCAAGTTTGCCGATGTGATTAAGATTTCAGAATTATCAACAATTACTATTTTAGAATGAATTTTGCTCAATTTTTCCTTACTTAATTTTTTTCTATTTATGCCAAAAATTTTTGGGAGCGTTCGTTTATTCCAATTTTTGATTATTCTAGATTTCCATTTTTGTGGTTCATCAAGAATAAATTTAATTTCAATATTTTTTGATAAATTGCTTAATTGTTTAAAAAGATCTTGACCATCCCAAACAAAATAAGACACAATAGTAATTTTGAATTTTGCTCGTTTAATCATTTGAAAAATTGTATCGTCAGTAAAATTTGCATATTTTGAATCAAAATCACCCGTCATAATTAATTGAGAGAGTTGATCATTTTTTTGTTCATGACATAGTGATACAGATTCCAAGGTAACTAAAAGAAGATCAACATCTTTAATCTGTGTTAAAATTTTTGTTAAACTATCTATTTGATTTTCATCTAAGTTCAAATCTTCTTGTACAAATAGGGGGTTTAATTCTGAAATATTTTTTCCGTTTAGATAATTAATTAGCTCTTGAATCTTTGTTGTAGAAGTAATTTCAATTAGATTTTCAATTTGTTGAAGACTAATCATGAAGAAATCTCTTTCTCAAACCGTAATCATCGTCAACTAAAATTCTCCTATCCAACATTTTATTGAAATTTTCACAACTTGTTTCAGGTAACATCATGCAACCATAACATGCAGAACCATTTTGTCTCAACTGTATTGATAATTTTTTGTCTTTCATAGTGGCAGGATCTTCTAAAAGACATATCGGATCACGAGAACAAGTTTGAGCCTTTTCAAGTGCTTTTTTAACTATTTTCAATAGATCTTTTTCGATTTGCCTTACTAGCCCACCCAGACTACCATCTCCTGCACTTGTAGTGTAAATTAGCAATCCACACATACTTTCTGACGAGTAAATACGCTCAGAAATTGATGCCTCATTATAACCAGAACGAATAGCAAATTCTTTAATCAGAATATGGGAAATTGAGTGTAACAAAATGTATTGCTGATCAATTTCAATATTGGATGGCCAATGTTGGACATCCTCCCATTCTTTGTGATTTGCCAGTAGAGAATCCAATCTTTTTTTCATTTTATCGTTCATGCAATTTTTTATAAAATTATCATTAAAGACCAGAAAAATTCCTTCGCCTTTTTTTATAGTACAAGGTAACCAGTTATTTTTAGAAAAAGATTCACCGTACTCTGTTTTTCCTGAGACTTCTAATGAACAAATCGTTTCATTATTGAAATTTTTATCAGTTAGATTAACCTCGCCTGGTGGTCTTAATCTAGTAAAGTATCTCATCACCTCAAGAGAAGTTAAAATGTCTAATCTACGTGCATGTTTGAAATATTTTTTATCATCAGAAGTTAAATCAATACTTCTAATTTCAATTTGTTTTTCGTTTTGATCGTCATCAAAATTTTCATTCTTTACCAAATCTTCATATTCAATTTTTTTTAAATCGGATTCAGAATTAATATCAGCGTTACTTTCTTGAGAATATTTTCTCTCCATAAAGTCCAAAACTAATTCCTGAGTATATCCACGCTCATTAAATTCAGGATTCAAAGCTAAAATCAAATCAGCTATTTGTTTATCAGAGAGTTTCTGTATTTTCCATCCTTCATCGTGGATTTTATAGGCATCTGAATCCAAATAGTGTGCAATAGGATGTGCAAGAGAAGGAATTATGATTCCGCGTATTGTTTTTGCATAATGAAGGCTAGTGGCTCTTGCAATAATTCCAATAGGGGTTTCAGTGGATTGCTCATTTTCAGTATTTTCTTTAGAATTTTTTTTACATGTTTCCGTTTGTTGTAACCATGGTTTATCACCAGAGCAAGGAAGAAGTTTGCCGTTAGGGTGTTCTGTATTGTACAAGACAATACCATCAGTGTCCATTGCGCCAATCATAGAGTTTTTGGCATTGCAATTTTCACAAACTAGCATATAATTTGAAATTGAACTAGATTTTCTACCGCCTTTCCATAAAATTTTTGGATTATCACACACATCCCTAGGATTTTGTTTGTTATTATGCGCCCATTCTACCCATGGAAAATCATCCAAATGTCCTTTAGGGCACGTGACAACTACTCTTGCAGGCAATACTGTGGCTGTTGGATGAATTTTACAAAAGAAACCATCTTTTGATTCAGGAAAATCCTTATGAACTTGTAATAAACTGCATCTTTTGCAATATCCCCATCTTGGAAAAGAAGTACATGCAATTGTTCTACTTGATGATTCTTGAGCATAAGGCATTTTGAAATGATCTTTTTTTGTGATTTTTTCTAAATAGACATGATTTTGTTTTAGGTATTCTTTTTTGTGAGCCCAAAAATCAATTCCCATTATCAATACAGAATCATTTTCAGTTTGCATTAGTGAACCAGGACCAAAAGTTGTAATCATTTGATTTGGTCGAAGTTTTCCTGGCGAAGGTGCAATTGCAGATTTTTCTTCCCTGTCTGTCATTAATCGAGCACCTCACTTTGTTGATGGTAAAATAAATTTTGTTCATTCTCAGCATTTCGTAGAGATTGAGGTACAGGAATAAGCTGTCTTGTTGATGTAAGATCACTTTTTAAAAGATAATATTTTTGAGCTTTTTTCACTTTAGATGCCTCAGGGGCAGAAATTTCCCGATACTCTAAAAGATCACCATGAAGTTTTTTGTATTTACTCCACCTAGTAAGTAATTTTTCAATATTTTTCATCGTTCTCTCTTGTTCAGAAGGATCCACATCTTCAACTCTTTTTTTAAATACAAGTTTTATTTCATTGATTATTTTCATTTGATCTTCATCTTTAGGATCAAAATACTTTGCATCGGTATTTTTAGATAGTCTAGAAATTTTCATTCTAAGTATTCCAACTAAAACTCCAAACAATGCAATTTCTCTACACCTTATGGTAAATGGAGTAAGACTAACGGTTTCAACATTTTTGTAGTAGCTAGAATGATAAATTTTAAAATTTTCATAATGTGAGAGGTCTCTAGGTTTTGTATAAGAATAGATTGTAACAATTAATCCAGGATTTTGTCTTCCAATTCTTCCTGTTGCTTGAATGTATTCTGAATGATTTTTTGGTTGTCCGTTAACCATCATAACACCTAAGCGTGAAATATCAACTCCAACTGCCAACATATTAGTGGCAAGGAGAAGGTCAGTTGGTTTTTCAGAATCAGTTATTTTCTCTTCTAGTTTTCGTAAAACTTGTGGAATTTCACCAGAGTTTTTTCTAGAAGTTAATTCTTCAGTTTCTAAGCCAAAAAATTGATTTGTTCTTATTTTATTGGGTTTTATTTGGGGTTCAGGTAAAACTGAATTAGATTCAGTTTCGGATTCTGAAATAGTTAATTCTTTAGCATTTTTAGATAATTGTGGCAAGTTGGAATCATTTTCAAAATTATGTTGAATTCGAGATATAAAATGTGGAACTGAGTCCTTAAAATTCATACTAGCACCGCCTAATTCTCTTTGAGAATTGAAGTAATTTACGAGCGTAAAATAAGGATCAAGATCTTCTTGTTTGTATTTTCCAGACGATTCAAATTCTCTTATTCGACGAAGTATTACTGCAGCAATTCTTGCTATCACAAGTAAGCCACTTTTTCCAGTAGCCAAAACTCCAATGTATGTTTTACCAGAAACAAGAGAGTCAACTTCTGAAAAATATGTATTGCCAAATTCAGATATTTGTGGGGGGAAAATTTTAGTATTGTTACGGTTGAATAATTTTTTTATTTGGTCCCTAGCAGCTCTAGTGGTTGCAGTTGATGCAATTATTTTTGGTTTAATACCATTGTCATCAGTACAAAGATAATCTACCGCAGTTTCATACAGTCCAGACATAGTTCCTAGTGGTCCAGAAATTAAATGCAATTCATCTTGAATAATTAATTCCGGAGGAAGTAATTTAACAGCCATATTATAATTAGAAGATTTGTTTTTTTCCTGAGGATGAGTATGTTTTGTTTCAGCTAAATGTGAGTCGTAAAATCCACAAACTTCACAAAAACGATCAACTTTACCAAAAATTGCCTTTACATCATCTCTCCATGAGATTTGTGCAAACTTGTCAGCTGTAGCAATAATTAATGAAGGACATCTAGCGTAAACATCGTCGTCAGTTACAACAACAGGAATGGATCTGTCTCCATGTCCATCTTTTTTTGAAAACATACAGTTTGTTCTACCACAAAATAATCGCCATTGTTTAGGAGTGCCCCATACATCCCCATTAGAAGGATGGAGTTTTTTTCCACACCATGGACAATTTATCAAAACATATGGATTACTACCAGTAATTTTTGTTAGATCTTTTGTTCGACTTTTATAAATTAGATCATCTTTAATTTTTTTTGCTCTGTCTCTTTTGTTTGGAGAAACACTTGTTCCAACCCATAACCCGACTTGAAATGGAATAGGCCCCCATTTTGATTTGTCACTGATACGTAGTTTTTCACATGCACACATTAATGCTGCAGCTCTTTGAAATTGCTGAACGGTTAAAAGACGAAGCGTGTATCTCATTAAAACTGCAGTTCCAAAGGATTGATCAGTGAAATTATCCCCATTTTTTCCCCTTAATCTCCTATATGCAACAATAAATGCAACCAATCCCAAATATGCCTCAGTCTTACCACCTCCAGTTGGGAACCAAAGCAGATCAACAGTTTCACGGTACGTTGAATGAGGATTTGTAATGGATTCTAAATTCATTAAAATAAATGCAATTTGAAATAATCTCCATTTTGGTTTTTCCCATCGTGGATCATCCGGATTTAGAGGATCAGTTCCAGTTACGTCTTCTTGATCAGCATTCTGCTTAGCCCATTTTGACATAGTTTGCTGCCATGCAATTCCCATATTTGCAAATTTGAATGCATCAAATGCATTTTCATCAGTCATTAGTGTGTCAAGTCCATCTTGCATACGACTTAATGCGACTCGAGCATCTTTCTCAATTTTTCTTGTAACTATTTCACGCTCATCATCGGGTAAGAAATTTGGCATGTTAACTTTTTGTTGTTGTTCATCAATCCAATTTTTGTACTCATCAAGTAGCGGTTGTAATAATTTGGATAATTCATTTTTATCACTGCAATTTCCAAGTGTTGTCATTTGAATTGATTTTTCAATATCACCAGATGGCTTTCGATGAGTAATGGAATCAATGGTTTCTTGAGGAACAAATGTTGTACTAATTTTACTGGCTTGACGTTTGTTTACATCATCGCTATTCCAAGTTACAGAACAAAGATGGCCTTTTCCAAATGAAAGTTTGTTACTAAATAAAATTGCAAGATGTTTGTCCTCAAGAGGATCATATGTGACATTAGAGTCAAAAGTATCATCGATAAAACAATATTCATCATTAACAGACTCTAAAGTAATTTTAGGTTGAAAAATGATATTATGAAATGAATTTTTGTGTTGAGGTGTAGAATTGTTTATTACATAAAGATCCAAAAATGCCCCATTACTAGTTTTGATAATTTTATAATTAATTTGGAAGTTTGGATTAGATTTAAAAAATTTAGTTTCTTCAGATGGTTTTATTTCAATTGGAAATGATTCAGTGACAGGAGTACGAATGTATCTACTATATCCAGTTTCAGGATCTTTTAGTGCCACATAGTTGCCATACTCAATTTTTACTGCAATTTCTTTAGTTTCTAAAGAAAGTCTACAGGTTAATCCAAAAGAGGATGGTTTGTAAAGTTTGGAAACATCAACATTAGAATTAGGATTATCCTCATCACCAGAATCCCCACCAGTTTCAGTTTCTTTTTCTTCGTCTGCTACTTCCCAATTGCCTGGATAAAGAACACCTGCAAAGTATTCATGCAAGGGAGACAAACTAGTTTCTTCGCGTTGCCTCTCCTCCGGAGTATTACCGTTTCTAGGACCGATTAAATCCGCCTCAATTTCTTCAATTAATGCTGCACGAATTTTAATTTGGTCAGAAAAATTTTTTGCCATTTAGAGTTTTAGATACAATTAGTTAAAAAGATGATCTTGATAAAATATTACATTGTATTATAATTAAAAAATTCTTTTAACTATTTACTAATTATTTATTACATTGATTGAAAAAATTCCTGAGATTAATTTTATAGTTAAAATGAGTAATCTTAAAGATAAAGGATTTGTCCCTGCATTACGAAAGGGAAATACAGGAATTGGATTTACTCTTGAAACTCATCTGGGCATTAGAGAAAATAATTATGCAAAAGGGGATTTCATTGATAATAATACATACAAAGGAATTCTATTTGAGTTAAAATCTCAAAGATTTCTTAAAAAAGATCCTAGGAAAAAAAAGACATTAAAAAATTCTCATTTAATTTCTCTTGTGACACAAGCACCACATAATGGAATGTCAAATAGAGAATTATTAAAAAAATTTGGCAATCCAGATAGTAAGGGTAGAAACAGAAAAAATCTGTATGCTACAATTACTGCAGGAAGACGAATTAGAAGTAAATATGATTCAATATCAAAAATGGAAATTCAAAGAGAAGGAAGTATTTTACATTTGATTGTTGATGGAGAAAAAGTTGCAAATGTTGATCTAAGTAAAATTTTATCCAAATTAGAAAATTTGGTAATAGTTAGAGCAGATTCAGATTGGAGAGAATGTTCATGTGAAAATACGGATTTACATGATAAAGAGGGATTTCATGAATATTTTCATTTCAATCAACCAATTATTTTTAGAAAATTTAACAAAGAAAAATTCTACGAAGCAATTGATGATGGAAAAATAAAATATGATTTACGTATGCATGAACCTAATGATAATACTACTGGTGAAGAGGAATATAACACACAGCATGATCATGGGACAGGTTTTAGGGCAAAATTTGAAAATATTAGCTCTTTCTATGATGAAGTAAACGAAATTTAGAATTTCAACAGTACAATGCTTTCCTGATTCATTGTATCGCCCTTTTTGTTTGAAATGTTTTCAGGTGCGTTTTTGGTTGCAGTGGCCTTGTTTGCAATGGTTCTGTAAATTATATCCCCGTCTTGCTTCATGTCCCATTTTTTTGCCATCTCAATTAAGATTTCATCCAACTCGACTTTTTCGCGTCTGACCATTCTATTTGCCACAACAAAACACAGGTTGCTTTTTCCCTGCTTTAGATTCAGAGACAACTGCTCCAAGCAGCTGTCAAGATCGTAAAAAAATGCGTAGACATCACCTGCCCTGTCAGACAGATTGGTTTTCTTTACAGCATCTGCATCCTTCTTTTTTATTTTCTTTAGCAATTTGTCAAGTATCGGGGATTCCAACTCTGATGAGTCTTTGATTTTTCTTCCGCCCAAACCGTTTTTGTCAACTGAAAGCAACTCTTCTTTTTCTTCAAGGTCCAGCCACAGTCCTGGATGTTTTGAGAACTGACCGTATGCAACTGTGGTTCCGTGGTCACCGTATGGGGGAGACGTCACAACAAGATGTGCTTTTCCGTCATCCAAAACATCGTTTGGTATTTTTGAGAACTGTTTGGCAATGTCTCTAGAGTCGCCCAAAATTGGAAATGCCTTGGATTTTTGTTTTTTTGATTCCTTGTTGAAGTCATTCATGTTTTGAATATTTTTTTTACAAATCTCTGCAAATTTTTTAAATGTGTCAGGCTCAAATTTTGCCCTGTCTTCGGGTTTCATTCTATAAATTTTGTAAACGCTGTTTTTTTGAAAACTTGTTCTTCTAGTTGTAAATGAAAAGCAAATCAAAAAGAATTCTCGAATGGATTTGTTTTTAATTTGATAAATGGCATTTTTAAGAATTGGGAGTTTCTCAATAGGATCCTTTGGGTACCAAAACGGCAAGTCTAGTTTATCAGGGGCGTTCTCAAAAGTTATTTTGTTTTTGTAATCCTCATTAGCAGTACTTTGAATATCCTCAAGTGTTTTTTCTAACTTTTTGGGATCCAACGGAGTTGTTTTTACTTTGGAAAGCAATACTGCAAATGGGTTAAGATCTATCCCTATGGAATTATTTCCATGAAGCATGGATTCAACTAAGACTCCGCCTGATCCCATAAAGGGATCTAAAACGACAGTTTTTGAGTTTACAGAATACTTTTCAATCAACCTAGTTGCAATTTCAGGATGCATTCGTGCAGGATATTGGTGAAATCCGTGTGTGTATTGGCTGGTACTAATTTCTTTAAATGTCCAATCAATAGTATTCGATTCAGTCAAGGAATTCAATTCAGTTTACTCCACTAGATATTAAAAACTGAGCTAAAATTTAAGAACAGGTCATTATACAATTAATTCAGAGCAAGTCATGGAATTTGAAAAGCAGTTATCAAAAAGTGAATCAAAATACAAGTACATAGGACTGCCAAAAAACATTCGAGACGAAAACTTTCCTGAAAAAGACGAGCTCTTTGACGTAAAATTTGAATCTAAAAATTACAAAATGAAAGTCAACAACAAGGACTGCATAATGCTGACTCAGCTATACGATGCACATACTTTTGAGGAAGGCGAAGTCTTGAAAATAAAATCTTCAAAAAAAGGCTTTGAATTTTCAGTCCAATAATTTTTACGCCTAAAAGTTAAGTATAGTTAAACATACTTTTACAAATATTAAGTATAGTTAAACCCCTAAATATCATAACTGCAAACATTGTCCATGAGACAAATCTATGAGTGGACACCTGAGATCTTGAAAAAGGTAAGAGAGACATGCAGGTATTGTGCTGAAGAACAGGCCAACGTATGGAAGAAAGTCATCAACCACAAGCTTGCAGTTGACAATCTGTGCAAAAAGCATCCAAGTTTTCCAAGAAAAAAATATGAAAAAATAAAACTGTCGTTTACAGACGAGGAGTACCTAGAACTTCGAAACACTGCAAAAAAGAAAAACTTGCCAAATGAAATAATTCTACAGTTGGATAATTATTTTGATCATTCGTTTTTTCTGGCATATGGTTATGCAAAAAACGGTTTGTTTGGCGGTGCGTTTGCCGCATTTAATCATGAGGCAAATGTTTTGGGCTATCTTGAAGTCGCATACTATGTTGATTGGGTACAAGCAAATTCCAGCAAGCCCCAGGTAGATTATGGTGAAATCAAATACGGTACTGTTCTAAACGAGAGCATAAGTTGGCCTGACACTGCATTGGCCAGGTTGGGCATATCCAAAGAGGAGAAGAGTCTTGAGTGACATTATCTTTGAGGGCAACTAC
>ENA-OREN01002495-OREN01002495.1-marine-metagenome-genome-assembly--contig:-NODE-2495-length-18624-cov-10.123524_pt1 | contig 18624 bp, 18 predicted proteins | sample MGYA00248624_ERZ508555 | MGnify/ENA primary metagenome ERZ508555 (study PRJEB26222, sample SAMN06267773) | marine metagenome | isolation source: Saanich Inlet, British Columbia, Canada | place...
ATTAAATTTTGCATCAGGATAAATCTCTAAAACTTTGCTTCTTAAAATTGGATGTTTTGAAAAAGAACGAGATGCTATTGCTACAGAACGCATAATTAATTAACCCCACCATAAAGTTTAAAATATTTATCCAGAGAATTTTTTAACTTACTGTTGTTATCGTAAAGCCCGATACCAATACAGCCATTTTGATCTGGAAAAATGAGCCTTAATTGTGTCGCACTATTTTTTTTATCTTTTGATAAGGCGTTTAATAATGACTCTACACTGATATCAACATGTTGATAAGTACGGTAGTTTTTTTCAAGTACATTGTGCATGCGCTCAAAATGACTCACATCAGATACCTTTAACTCCGCTGAAACAAAATTTGCTATATCCATACCGATAGTTACTGCAATCCCATGGGGGATCCCGTAATTTGTTGCAGATTCAATAGCGTGGCCAAAACTATGGCCATAATTCATAACGTTTCTTACCCCCTGATCAAATTCATCAATTTCGATTAACTTCTTTTTCATAGACAATGAATTATGGATAAATTCCTCCATAATCACAGGATCCTTAAGTATATCTTCATAAGCGGCAGAAATTAGATCAAAACTTTCTGGACTATTAATTGCATGAACCTTTAGCATCTCCCCTATTCCGGAAAATATTTCTCTTTGCTCAAGAGTTTGTAAAAAATCAACATCAATCACAACCTTTTCTGGCGGTGTAAAAGTGCCCAATATATTCTTAACTTCACCAGAGTTGATAGATGATTTTGAGCCGATACAAGAGTCTGATTGCGCCAATAATGTTGTAGGATAAAAAATCCATGGCAACCCCCGCATTACAGTTGTTGCCAGAAAACATGTAATATCTTGAATAATTCCCCCGCCGATAGCTATTAATGGCTGATCCCTTCTAATATTTACTGATACTAATTCATCAACATAACCAGGAATCTTATCTAGCGATTTATTTTCTTCTGTAGCTTCAATCTTTATCACTCTTTGAGAAGATAAAATATTTCCCAATCTATCTTTGTAAAGTTGAGCAATATTTTGATCTATTATATAAACAGCATTTTCAACTGGTGCATTGTTTAATTGATCCATTCCTCCACTCATAAAGCTTGCTGAATACTCACCTTTATGGGATTGAATAGTAATAACTTTATTAGACACGTGAAAACCCTCCATCAATCATTAAATTCTGTCCTGACATATACGTGTTCTCATCACTAACAAGCCAGCTGACTAGCGATGCTATTTCTTCTACTTGGCCTAAACGTTTCATGGGTATACGACCTTTAAGTTCAGAAATACCATCCTCTCCTAAAACACTCCTTGTTAACTCTGTATCAATAAATCCAGGCCCTACACTATTTGCAAGAATCCCTTCTTTTGATACCTCTGCAGCTAATGCTGCAGTCATACCATCTAGACCAAATTTACTAGATGAATAAGGCGCGCGATATTCTTTAGTAATATTTCCAAAGATAGATGTTAAATTCACAATCCTGCCCCAATTATTTTGCTTCATGTTGGGGATGACTGCCTGGCAAAGTTGAAAGGGTGTGCGTAAGTTCACACGTAGAATTCGATCAAAATCATCAATAGCAATATTTGCAAATTCACCTATCTTATTAATTCCTGCGTTATTTATTAAAATATCAATTTTCTGATGTTTTAAATACTCAATGAATTCATTTGTTGAGTGCTCATTCGTAAAATCCACCGAATAATAACTTGCACCATTTGGGTAGTTAGAGCTTTCTTGCGTCCCTGTAGCGATCACTTCCACACCATCTCTTAACAGTCTTTCTGCAATTGCAAAGCCTATACCTCTTGTTGCGCCTGTTACAACCGCACGATATTTTATTTTTTTCATCATAAAAAAGACTCTTAATTATCCGGTAAAGTTAGATTCTGCCTGAATATAGTACGAATATATAATATGATCTAAAATCATATGGGCATCTTCAACAAGCCCGTATTCACCCTCTGGAGCATCAACATGAAAATTTATATTTGATATTTTTTTCAAATAACCACCGTTAAAACCAGTAACTCCAATAATTTTACAGCCTAAATCTTTTGCATAATCAACAGCCTTGATTATATTTGGAGATTCGCCACTACATGATATTGCAACAACCACATCATCAGCATTTATATGCCCTTTCATTTGCATATAAAATATATTTTCATATCCAATATCATTTGCTATAGCAGTAACTACTGAGCTATTGTCCCCCAAACTAGTAACGTCAAAATTAATGACATCTCTTCTTCTTAAGCCGGCTCCTAGGTCGTTAACCATGTGCGATGCTGTTGCAGCGCTTCCACCATTTCCAAGGATATATATTCTAGACTTGTTTTCTATAGTTTCCTCAAGAGTGTCGACAATATCGCTAATAACATCCACATCAATGTCATCTAAAATTTGCTTCAATCTTGTTAAATAATCTTTAACAAATGGTTTAATTTTCATATTTTTTTCTGCCTATAATTTATCAAACATCAGGGTTTGGAATATCATGTGCACTTCTCCAGGAAGGGTCTGCATAATATATTTTATATACTAGCTTCATTGTTTGAAGTGCATCATCCGATGTACCGTGAACAATATTTTTATCATTAATAATAGAATCAACAAATTCCTCTATTTCAGAACACCATGATGGGTCTGAATTATATCGAATGGTTGTTTCTTTTGGGTCTCCATGATCATTTTTTGGATTAGACTCAATAATTGTCAACGTCTCTGCACCATAGCTTTTAGATCCTGACAATATACCACCAAGAACTAAACCACCCCTTTCAAGATTGATATCAAGTTGAAAGCGATGCCTCCATTGAGTGGCTGACGAATTCATCATTGCAACCACTCCACCTTCTGTTTGCATTAACGCATAAGCATTATCTTCAACATTATAATTCCAAAAGCTATTTTTAATAAAGCTATGAACCTCAACAAATTCACCTGCAAATAATCGCATTAAATCAATCATGTGGATACCCTGATCTAATAAAACACCACCGCCAGCAACCTCTCTCTTTGTGCGCCAACTTGGCTGATCAAATGTAACCAACTGTGATTTACCATAAACTCCACGCATATTTATAATGGCGCCAAGATCATTTGATTTAATAATTTCTAGAGCTTTTTGAATAGAGTGATGATAACGATGATTAAATCCATACATTAATTTCTGATCTGGATGTTGTTTTTCAACTTCAATTACCTTGGAAATATCGGCAACATCTCTCCCGGGTGGCTTTTCACAGAAAACATGTAAACCTTTTTTTAGTCCTGCTATTGTTACTTCTGGTGCAATTTCATTAGTAAGGCAAACTATCATTATGTCTAAATTTTCTTTCAGTAAATCACTATAATTTTGATAAGCATTTAGACCATGAATAGTAGCCTTATCATCAAAATATTGATCACAAATTGCCACCATTTCCATATTTGGATGTAAATCTACACAATCCTTTCTGCGTTTCCCAACTACGCCATAACCAGCGATTCCAACTCTTAATTTCTTCATCTTTAATTATCCTTATTCGGCTTCTTTGCCATAACCCAAACATGTGAGCTAAGTTGATTACTGGATAAAAAATCTTGGAATTTATCAGACTTATTTTCACTATCTAATATTGATTTCAAAAACCTATTATTTTGTAATGCACTTCCATCTGAAGACGTTACAAAATTCTTAACTATATCCACGTCTAACTGGCCAGGTGTACTAATTTTCACATCTGTTAATCCAGCTCTATCAAATAGTTTTTCAAAGCCTTTTATAGAATGAAAGTTAATATGGTGAGGCGGTGAAATTTGACTAGACTTATCCCACAATACCTGCAAATCAAAACCGTCAATACACAGCGTGCTAATAAATAAATATCCTCCTGGTTTTACCATTCTTTTCAATACTTTAATAAATTCTAATGGACTATCCACATGCTCAAGCACCTCGAAGCAAACAACTAAGTCTGCGTAATCATCATAACCCTCTACATTTTCTACAAGTGACTCAACAACACTTAATTTTTTATGACGACACTCCTCTGCAAGTGAAACAGATGGCTCTATAGCAATTAATTCAGTTCCTGGCATAACCTTTCGCCATTCATCAAGAAAAATGCCATAACCTGCGCCTACATCAATTAACTTTGAAACGTTCAGATTTGTAGCTTTGCACATCTCTAATAACCGCTGCACTCTTGGCTTGAATATTTTTTCACGACGAGCTTCAGCTACTGAAGGGAAAAATACATCTGCCCAATATTGTGATGACCTAGAATTTTTATAGAATGCATCAAATTCTTTAATAGGTGGTCGTGGCGTTTGGTACAGTGTGCCGCAGTCATTGCATGAAGCGTACTCAAAACCACTCTTGGAGAATTCTTTTATTATATTTTCAGAGCCACATGAAACACACGGTAAATCACGCCTTTGCCCTCCATTAAAACATAGATCTGCATCTTTAGCACTCAGCTCAACATACCTCTTCATCAGCTCTAGAGGTCTAATATCTGTCTCTTTCATAATTGAATATATGCGCCCATTATCTTATCTCCCACTAGTATTTTTTCCACTTCATTAAGCTCCTCTAATACATCAACTCCAATAGTTGTAGCTTCTGTTAACACCATCCTGATCTTGCCACCCGTTTCTAAAACTCGGTTCATATCAATAGACTCTATTTGCTCTAGCTGAGTCTCTTTCATAGCATTAAATGCAATCAATATATCCCTTCTAAATGCAATAATACCTGTTTGCATATACCTAGGAATATCCTCCCATCCTTTCCATGGCGATGGTATTGGCTCTCTTGAATAGTAAAGTGCATCATTGTTATTAGCTATAACTACTTTTACGTTATTAACATCTTTAAATGATTCTTCTGTTGTAAGACGTGACATAATATTTACAATGTTAACGGACTTATCTTTGAATTCAGGAGTAACCTCTCTTATGGTTTCTGGCAATATTAACGGCTCATCTCCTTGAACCATTACCACAATATCCACCTTTTCATCCGTCTCTTGCTCTATCTTTTCTAGTGCTTCTGCAGTTCTTGTTGTGGCACGAGTATGTGTATTGGATGTCATTATTGCACGCCCACCAATCGAGTTAATATATTCAGCTATTTCAATATCACAGGTTGCAACATAAGTAGCATCAACACCCAGGGCCATTGCAGTTCGGTGATAACAATGACCAATCATAGGTATGCCATGAATTTTTTTCATTGGCTTGCCAGGGAATCTTGTGGATCCCATTCTTGCCGGAATAACGCCGATTATATTCATTTTTTTATTCTCCTATACTCATCCAAACCATTTCTTGCCGCTACATCCAACATTCGAATATCAACACTGTAAGCAATAAATTTATGACCCGCTTCAATGGCTTTATTTAATTTTTCTTTATCTGGCTCTACCACATGCAAACCGCTCACTGCATTCAATTCACTACTGATCTTAACAATTCTCTCCATGGTTTTTATAAATTTAGGATTTTCAAACTCTCCCGGAATTCCCATGGAACAAGAAAGGTCATAAGGACCAATAATGAATGCATCCACACCCTTCACACTAAGAATTTCTTTTAAGTTATCAACTGCGTTAATATGCTCAATTTGCACAACTACTACAGGCCCAGAATTTATATCTGCTTGCCAAGCAAGATGTTCTTTAAACGAAGCGCCATATTGTTGTGCACGAGCTAAGCCAACTCCTCTATTTCCTAGTGGCGGGTATCGAGTCGCAGCAATTGCGCGCATAGCATCACCAGCATCCTGAACCATGGGCACAACAATACCTTGCGCTCCAGCATCCATTACTCGTTTAATTTGATCTTTGTCATTATTTGTTAATCTCACTAATGATGGGACCCCAACAAGGTCTATAGTGCGAATAAGCTCTCCTGCTTGCTCTAATGAAATGGTAGTATGCTCTAAATCAATCACAAGCCAATCAAACCCTGAATTTGCCAATATCTCAGCTATCCCAGTACTTCCTAGCGTAATCCATGACCCAATTGTCATTTCTTTATTTTTCAGTTTTTGTTTAAGGCTTGATTTATCTTTCCCATTACAATTAATCATAATTATCCTTTCTTCTTAATTTAATATTATTTTTTTAAAATTTATTAATGATCCTTACAACCTCTTCAATTTCATCAGATTCTAACATTGGGCCGATAGGCAAACTTAATGTTTTCCGATGAATTGATTCAGTAATAGGCAACAACAAACTATTCCATTCTTGATAAGCTTTTTGTTTATGTGGTGCAATAGGATAATGTATCAGTGTTTGAATGCCATGCTTTTCAAGATATTCTTGAAATTTGTCGCGATTCTCTGTTTGAATTGTAAATAAATGAAATACATGTTGTTGTCGCTGACTCCACACAGGTAATCGGACTATTGGATTAACTATCTTGTTTATATAAATATCAGCAATCGCCCTGCGTTTTGTTATCTCTTCATCAAGAAACTTTAGCTTAACGCGTAAAATTGCCGCTTGCATTTCATCTAAACGACTATTGACACCTTGGTAGATATTTTCATACTTCTTGCAACTTCCATAATTAGCGATAGATCGAATAGCTTCTGACAATTCTTTATCGTTAGTTGTCACCATTCCAGCGTCACCTAAAGCCCCTAAATTCTTACCTGGATAAAAACTAAATCCAGAGGCATCACCCCAATTACCTGCCTTAACACTATTAAGACTAGCACCATGTGCTTGAGCAGAATCTTCCAACACCAATAAATCATATTGTTTCGCAATATCAACAATAGATGGCATGTCTGCCAACTGACCGTAGAGATGCACAGGAAGAATTACCTTAGTTTTTCTTGTAATCGCCTTCTTGATTTTGTTTATATCTATATTATAAGTACGACTATCCGGCTCTACAAATATTGGAATGAGTTGATTTTCTGTAATGGCCAAAATACTTGCAATATATGTATTAGCTGGCACAATTACTTCATCTCCTTTACTGATTCTTCCCAGCTCTATCCATGCGCGTAACGTAAGAGTTAAAGCATCAAGGCCATTAGCCACACCTATTGAATATTTAGTGCCGCAGTATTTAGAGAATTCTTTTTCAAATTCTTTACATTCAATTCCGTGGATGTACCATCCGCTGTCAATAACTTTTTCACATGCCTGAATAATCTCCTCTCTATACTGAGCATTAGCACCTTTTAAATCAAGAAATTTAATCATCTATAATTGCCGAATATGTCATAATAATTTAGCTTACATCTTTACAGTTACTACAAATTAAACTATCGTCACACTTGCAACCGCAACTGCAAACGTAACCTCTTTTTACTGCTGGATTCCCATACCAAAGCTCATGACTTTTAACATCTTTAGTAACTACACTTCCGGCGCCTATCATAGAATTACTTCCAATATGTATGCCACAAATAATAGTACTATTAGCGCCAATTGAGGCGTTTCTATCAACTACAGTCTTGGCATAATTCTCAGGATACTGTTTACTCCTCGGAGCAATATCATTTGTAAATGTAACATTTGGGCCTATAAAAACATTATCTTTCAAAGTTACTCCACTCCAGATTTGCACTCCAGACTTTATTGTTACACAGTTGCCAATTTTGGCATTATTTTCAATAAGAACGTGTGCATTAATATTACAATTATCTCCAATTGTTGCACCCTCAAGAATTACACAATACTGCCAAATATAGGTATTTCTACCTATATCTGTAGACCGAACATCTGATAATTTATGTATCATTTATGACCATTTTTAAAAAATCATTATAATCTCTAATATAATCACTTTCATCATAAAAATCATCGGCTAAAACCATCAATACACAATCTTCAGAAAAATCATACATTTCATGCCAAATCATTTCATCAATTAACAGTCCTTTACTTGGACTATCAAGCAATACATTAATTTTCTTTTTACCATTATCAAGTAGAAACTTACACGTTCCACTTATGCAGACCGCCACTTGTTTAAGATTTTTATGAGCATGGTAGCCTCTAATGACATCTCTTTTAGTTTTAAAAATATAATATATTCGTTTGATCTCAAATGGTATATTTCTATTTTGCTCTAAAGATATTAAAAGACCTCTTTCATCACCTAGTGATTTAAAATTTATGATATTTAATTTCATTTCATCTGTCAATCTTATTTATATATATTAAAGAACTTACCCACACCATCTCCTTCTTTGGAGGGCTTTGTTTTGACAAAAGCCATTTAGTAGCCATCTTTTTTATTAGCATCTATAATCTCCTTGTAATTGCTTTCCCGCAATTTATTATCCTTTTGTATCTCAATTATTTGATCACAACCTTTTAAAGTTGACAATCTGTGTGCAATAATCAAAATAGTTAAATCTTGGTCTAGTTCTTCTATTGTGCGCATTATCAATGATTCTGTCTCATTATCAAGCGCACTAGTTGCCTCATCAAGTATTAAGATGCTTGCTTTTTTATAAAGCGCCCTAGCAATGCCAATTCTTTGTCTCTGGCCGCCAGATAATTTAATGCCTTGCTCTCCAATAATGGTTTGATAGCCACACTCCCATTTGTCAACCAATTCTGATATTTTTGCAAGTTTAGCCGCCTTCTTAACGCGCATATAGTCGATCTTTTCTACAGGAATCCCAAAGGCAATATTTTGTTCAATGGTATTATCTGAAAGGTATATATTTTGAGGAACATGGGCAATGTTTGATTGCCAAGCCCTCTTATTTGCATTGGTAACACTCTTGCCATCAATAATTAAAGCGCCTTCTGTAGGGGGCAATAACCCCATAATTATATCGATCAATGTACTCTTTCCACTACCAGTAGCGCCAATAAAACCAACTCTACTTCCTTTATTTAACTTTAAATTTATTTTTTTTAAAACATAATTATTTCCACCAGGGTATTTAAAGCTTAAATCTTTTAAAATTATCTCACTCTTAAAGGGAAGAGAGTCTAGCGAGCTGTTAAATTGCTCAGGGAGTGGCTGATCTAACAATTCAATCACGTCCCTAAAAGATGAACTTGACCCTTTAATATGAGCGTATCCACTATATGCTTGCTGAAGCGCCGGGAGTAACCTCTGAGCACCAAGTGCCAACATTCCAAGCAATGGTATAACATCCATCTCACCTTCTCTCTGTGTCAACATATAAGCAATCACAGCAATTATTGTCATGCCAAGCGCTTCCATCACAAACTTTGGACTTCCACCAATAAATACATTATCTCCAGAAGCTCTGCGCATTGGCAAATCGGCGTTACGATAAAGCTTACAATAGAACTGCTGTGTCCCATCAATAAGTACATCACGTACCCCCCCCAACCCCTCCTGTAACAATTTAATCATTTGAGTTGATTGTTTGGCCACACATTCAGCATTTTCATCAAGACGCACCCTAGTGTAACGAATAACGCCTAAATAGAGCAGACCAAAACTAGTAAACGCAGTTAGTGCTAAGGCATAATTTACTACAAGTAAAGCCCCCATAATTCCTATTATTAATATAATTGAACTAATTAATAATAGTAAAGGATTGATCACTCCGCCAATTACTATATTTGTTTTATTAATAATGCCGTTAATTACCTCACTACTGTTGCGCCCAACATGAGTCAAATAGTCTTGATAGAGAGTGCGACGATAAATTTCAATACTAAGATCTGCACCTGTAGCATAAGAAATTCTAGTCATTACATATAGCAATAATAGACGAATAGCACCAGCTAAGAGTGCTGCAGATACGAATATAATAGTTACTGGCAGAACAAGGTGGGCTGGCTTTGTTAACCCTAAAATTTCAATTAATGGTTGCATCCAATCTTGTATGTATAATTGCTCGGGAGAAGTTATGGCTGCTAAGAATGGAAGTAAAGCTCCTAAACTAATGACTTCTGCAAAAGATGCGATAATCATCAAAACTAGCAAAAACCAAAATTGCTTTTTTCTATTTTTTGATAAATATTTCCAAATAGGGCTTTTGATCATATTTTGTATACCTGATTTTTATTTTTAAAAACAGATGGTGCACACCCATCCAAAGCATGAAATGCTATTATTTTTTATCTTAAAGCGCATTAGTACAAATAAAATACCTTTCAAATTCACCTGTTACTCTGTTTATTGGTAGAAAACTCTGCCCTGCAATCAACAACTGCATAGTATTTTTTTTTGAGGAGCCATTGATAATTTTGAAAACATTCTTTGACCGATTTAATCTTGAATAAGAAAGAGTGATCCTCTCTTTCGGATTTTTAATAGAGTTTTTCTCTACCACAACAGACTTATCTTTCTCATATTGATGTCCTGGGAATAATGATGCTACATGACCATCCTCACCCATGCTCAACAATACCAGATCAAAAAAACCCACGCCCTTTAGCGTCATTTCATAATCGATCGCACCATTATCAACCCCTAACTCGGCAAAAATAAAGTGCACATTTTGTTTTGGAATTGGACTATCATCCAGCCAAACTTGATTAATCATATTATCATTTCTGTCTTTACTCTTTGATGGCAAACAGCGCTCATCCCCTATATAAATATGCCATTTATCCCAATTGGATTTGGAACTCCTTAATATTTTATAAACATTTACTACACTTACTCCGCCAGTTAATACTATTTTAAAATTATCATTTAATTTGATTGACTTTTGAGCCAAAGCCAAAATATCATTAGCTAATTGTTCTGACAATCTGTCAATATTTTCAAATATAAGCCAATTATCCTTTAACACAATCACCTCTCAATTGATTTAAAGAATAAATGCGCTAAATGTGTTGGTTTTATATTAAATACATCCAAAATTTGCTCCCTACAACTGAATCCATTAGCAACTATCAAATCTTCACTCCCAACCTTACTCATATAGGCATCTAAAGAATTGTGCACTATTTTTCTTGATATATCAGAATGCTTATAGCCAAATTCTCCAGCCATGCCACAACAGCCACTATTAATAACCTCAAATTCAAGATTAGGAATAAGTTTTATTGCCTTTAAAGTATTTTCCCTTGCAGCTAACGCCCTTTGATGACAATGTTCAAACACCCATACTTTATAATTTAGTTCATTTATTTTTGGCAATGCTTTTATCTGATTTAGCTCTAACAACAACTCTTCAAACAACAAAATATTAGGAAGTTCACAATTAAGCAAGTCTTTAGCATCATCACGCCAAACTAATACTTCACTTGGATCAATGCCAACAATAAGGTCATTTTTAGCAACATTACTCAGTCGGGAGCGTAGTATTTTAAGTTCACTTTTAACTTCGTTAAGAAGTCCATGAGATATCATAGCTGCAATTGAATTATCAGAGAATACAACATTGATATTTATATTGCACTTACTTAAAAAGTTAATCATACTCTTGCCAATATTTGTATCGTAATACTGACTAGTTATGTCAGCTACAATCCAAACAGTTGTATTGTATTTGTTCTCATTCAATTTTAATCCATTCAACCAAGAACATAACGATTCATTTTTTATTAAACACGGGTGCCTTTCAAATCCAAGAATTTTATTAAAAACAAATGATCTTTGTAAAAAATTAAATACATTCGGAACTTTGGACCCAACTTTCAAAATTCCACCTAAATTTCTTATATGCCAGGATTTAACATAACTTACAATAGTTTTGGTTTGAAATAAATACTCTGATTTTAATTTTGCCATATCAACATTTGCTGGACACTCACTCTTACACGCCTTGCAAGACAAACATAAATCTAACGCCTCTTTTAATTCGCTATTTTTAAGACTTTTAACAGGATCTGCTGAAGATAGTGCTTTTCTTAATAAATTTGCACGACCTCTAGTTGAAAACTCTTCGCTTCTAGTTGCCCTATATGATGGACACATAATGCCACCCGTAGATTTTCTACATACACCCGCTCCATTACATTTCTCAGCAGCATAGTAAAATGACTGGTCAGTTTTCCAATCAAAAGCAGTTGTTAGATCCTCGCGACTGGTAACGGTACGTAAGTCTTCTAATATACTTTTATCAGTTAGGATAACGCCTGGATTAAATAACTTAATAGGGTCAAAAATATACTTAAGATCGACTAAATACTGATACACCTCCATCCCAAATTGCTCTTTTAAGAATGGTGCACGAATTCTTCCATCGCCATGCTCACCTGAAATAGAACCCTTATATTTTTTTACAATTTTTGACACATCCTTAGCTATAGCACGCATCTTATTTTGATCTTTTTTATCGGATAAATCTAACTCTGGTCTTATGTGGATCAATCCCACAGAGGCGTGACCATAATACACAGCATTCACTCTGTGAGAGTGCATTAGAGCCTTTATTTCATTATAATATGAGTATAAATTATTAACTGGCACTGCAACATCTTCAATTACTGCCACTGCTTTTCTGGATCCAACTTTTCCCATTAATAATCCCAATCCAGCTTTTCTTACTTCCCACACTTTGTTTTTATCACTTTCGTTAATCAATTTAACACTGTATGCACTATTTAACAATAGCGCCCTACAAGTAGACAGACTAGTGTTTAGTTCCCCTGAAGAATCTGAAAAGAATTCTATAATAAGAACCGATTTAGGATCTCCATCAATCCAAACTCTATTTTTTAGCTGCTCACTATTATTCTTGCTTGCATTCAGCGTTGGTCTGTCTATATATTCAATAGCAGCCGGATTAAACTTGACTAGATTTTTAACCAACTTTAATGATTCCTCATTTGAAGAAAAATGGGCAACTAGCAATCCTTTATATTTTGGCAATTCTACTAAATTCAACTTAGCACTAACAATTACACCTAGCGTGCCTTCGGATCCGCAAATGAGTGGCGTTAGGTTAAAGTTCTTGCCATTTGGACTGAATGGCTGATATTTTCTGATTAGCTCATCTAGTGCATACCCTGTATTTCTTCTAATTAGACTTTTATCTGGAAATGCATCTAGAATTTCTTGCTGATTGTTATCTAATAAATTTATAACAAATCTATATATGTCTCCTTCTAGCGTTTTTAATAATAATTTATTATCTAGCTCTTTTTTGGTTAACGCTTTAAATTCAACTAAATTTCCATCTGATAAAATCACTTCTACCGATTTAACATGGTCTCTTGTAGTGCCATAAAATATTGAATAGGAGCCACATGAATTGTTTCCAATCATGCCGCCAATCATCGCCCTATTAGAGGTTGAAGTATCAGGGGCAAACTTTAAATTATAAGTCTCAAGAAATAAATTTAAATCATCCTGTATAACGCCTGGCTCTACTACAATTTCTTTTTTATCTTCATAAAACTCAACAATATTAGTAAGATGTTTTGATATATCAACCAACACCCCCTCTCCAATTGCCTGTCCACCTATAGAGGTGCCACCCGCGCGCATTGTAAACGACTGTCTTCCCTGTAATAAAGTTTGAATTACGTCAATTAAATCGTTACGATTAGTTGGATAGATGACTTTTTTAGGCTCTATTTCAAAAATTGATGCATCAGTAGTAATTAACATAATTCTTTCCGCTAAAAAGGCTCAACGCAAGCCTGAAGTGAATTAAGCCAGCCACGCATAGTTATATCAAACCGTTCAGATATTTTATCTTGGATCATCAAAGTGTTTCTAGGTCTTTGAGCGGGTGTTGGGTATTGTTCCGTTGTTATCGGATTAACTTTGCAATCTACCTTTGCAATTTTAAAGATTCCTTTAGTAAATTCATACCAACTTATCTCGCCTTCATTTGAGTAGTGATAAACCTCAGTTGATTGCTCTTTATTGTGATAATTCTTATTGTTTATTATCTCTAGTATCGCTTTTGCTAAATCAGTCGCATAAGTGGGCGAGCCTATTTGATCGCTCACTACATTTAGCTCATCTCGTTCTTTACCCAGCTTTAGCATGTTCTTTACAAAGTTATTCCCGTACTCTGAATACAACCAGCTGGTTCTAATGATAATGGCATTAGTTGACATTACTTCTTGCAGCGCCTTCTCTCCAGCTAATTTAGTCTTGCCGTAGACATTAATAGGGTTGGTTTTGTCTGTTTCTGTATAAGGCTCGTCACTTTCTCCATCAAAGACATAATCAGTAGAGATATGCATTAGTTTAGTTTTGTGTTTGTTGGAGATCTCTGCTAATTGTTGAACTGCTAGATGATTAACCTGATTAGCAAGATCTTTTTCTTCTTCTGCCTTATCAACTGCCGTATAGGCTGCACAATTGATGATAATGTCAAATCTATCATTGTTGTCAAAATAGTTATTGATATTATTCTCATCACTTAAGTCTAATTCTTCTCTACCAACAAAGACAAAATTATTAGCATTTTGGCTGTTACTATTTTCTTCATAAACTATCTTTTGAATAGACTTGCCTAATTGACCATTTTTCCCAGTAACTAATATTCTCATGGTTGATTATTCAAATAAATCTTTAGAATTGGCTAATGTAGGCTGATTTTTATCTTTATCCGATAACTGCAATATGTCTATCGGCAGCTGCCAATCAATGGCTAAATCTTTATCATTAAATGCAATACCTCTATCATGCCTTGGTGCGTAGTAATTATCAACCTTATAAGCAAAGGTTGCACTATCACTGAGCACAACAAATCCATGGGCAAAACCATGTGGCACAAATAGTTGACGTTTATCCTCTGCCATTAACTCTACAGCGACATGTTGACCAAAGGTAGGGCTTGACTTTCTAATATCAACTGCAACATCTAACACACTCCCCTCAATGACTCTTACTAGCTTAGCTTGTGTGTAAGGCGGCAGCTGGTAATGCAAACCCCTTAATACACCCTTGGTTGATTTTGATTCATTATCTTGGACAAAGTTAACTTGATAACTTAGCACATCTTCAAATAAATTTTGTCTAAAAGTCTCTACAAAATAGCCTCGTTTATCCCCATGTACGGTTGGCTCAATAAGTAATACTTCAGGGATTGACTGAGGTATAAATTTCAAGTCACTTCCTCCGCTAGCCTTAGTAGATATTGACCATATTGGTTCTTTGACAAAGGTTGGGCTAATTCTATAAGCTGCTCTTTAGTAATGTAGCCTTGTTCAAAAGCAATCTCTTCAATACAAGCCACCTTTAAGCCCTGCCTTCTCTCTATTGTTTCTATAAATGTTGAAGCCTCTAATAAACTCTCATGTGTGCCAGTATCTAGCCAAGCATAACCTCTACCCATTAGCTCTACCGTTAAGCGCTCTTCACTTAAATACATTTGATTAACGGTAGTAATCTCTAATTCGCCTCTGTCAGATGGCAGAACTTCAGCGGCCTTGTTAACTACGTCGTTAGGATAAAAATATAGCCCTGTTACTGCGTAATTACTTTTAGGGTTATCTGGCTTTTCTTCAATGCTAAGTGCTTTACCAGTAGAATCAAAATTAACCACACCATAACGCTCAGGATCGTGAACATGATAGCCAAATACCGTTGCCATATTCTTGTCTGCTGCATTGAGCGCAGCATTAGACAAAATACTGGTCATACCGTGGCCGTAGTAAATATTGTCGCCCAAGATTAAACAAGCGTCATCGTCACCAATAAAGTCTTTGCCTAAGATAAACGCTTGCGCCAGGCCATCAGGAGAGGGTTGCACTATGTATTCAAACTTCATGCCAATAACAGTACCATCACCTAGAAGCTGCTCGAATCTTGGGAGGTCTTCAGGGGTTGAGATAATGAGAATCTCTTGAATGCCGGCAAGCATTAAGATCGATAATGGATAATAAATCATCGGCTTATCGTAGATTGGCATTAACTGTTTTGAGATGCCTTTAGTCAAAGGATAAAGGCGTGTTCCAGAGCCGCCTGCTAGGATTATACCTTTCATGATTTAATCACTCCTAATCTCTCACCTTGATAACTTCCATCCTTAACCCGATCACACCAAATAGTATTTTCCAAATACCACTCAACTGTTTTCTTAATCCCTGTTTCGAAAGTTTCATCTGGCGTCCAGTTTAATTCATTAGCTATCTTAGTCGCGTCTATAGCGTATCTAACGTCATGTCCCGCTCTATCACCTACATAGGTGATAAGCTGTTCATACTTATCGATACCATCAAGCTTACTTGGTACTAGCTCATCTAAGATACTACATACTGTTTTAACAACCTCAATATTTTGTAATTCATTATGTCCACCAATATTATAAGTTTCGCTAATCTCGCCAGTAAGCGCTACATGGAGTAGTGCTCTTGCATGATCATCGACATACAGCCAATCGCGTATTTGTTTGCCATTGCCGTAGATTGGTAAATCCTTACCTTCTAATGCATTAAGGATGATGAGAGGAATAAGCTTTTCAGGGAACTGGTAAGGGCCATAATTATTTGAGCAGTTCGTTATCAGTGTTGGGAATTTAAAAGTACGTTGCCATGCACGTACTAAATGATCAGAACTTGCTTTTGCTGCTGAGTAAGGTGAGCTTGGTGCATAGGATGTTTCTTCAGTAAAAAGATCGTCTGTACCTTCAAGATCGCCATAGACTTCATCAGTAGATACATGGTGGAATTTAAAGTTATCTTTTTTGTCAGCATCTAGATTGGACCAATAATCTCTAGCCTCTTCCAATAGTACGTAAGTACCAACAACATTAGTTTGAATGAATTCACCAGGGCCATCAATAGAGCGATCTACATGTGATTCAGCTGCTAGATGCATCACAATATCAGGCTGGCACTTGTTAAATACACGTTTAATCTCATTAGCATCGCAGATATCTACTTGTTCAAAGGTATATCTTACATCATTTTCAACCGAAACTAAGGATTCTAGATTTCCGGCGTAGGTAAGCTTATCGACATTAACAACACTATGATTGGTGTTGTTGATAATATGGCGAATAACAGCAGAGCCTATGAAACCTGCTCCACCGGTGATGAGTAGTTTCTTAGGCATTATTATATTCCTTATACCACTTTGCAAAATTCTCTACACCCTGCTTAACACTCATACTTGGCTTGTAACCAAACTGCTCAACAAGATCATCTACATCTGCATAAGTATCTGGTACATCTCCAGGTTGCAGAGGTAATAGTTCTTTTTCTGCTTTCTTGCCTAACGAGGTTTCTAATGCTTCAATGTAATCCATTAACTCTACTGGGTTGTTGTTACCGATATTATAAACTCTGTACGGGGCACTGCTTGTTGCAGGATCTGGGTTATTACTGTCCCAATTCTCATTAGGTGTTGCAGGCCTATCTAGTATTCTAATAATACCTTCAACAATATCATCAATATAGGTGAAGTCTCTACGGTGTTTACCGTAGTTAAACACCGTAATAGGCTCATCGCTCATAATCGCTCTAGTGAACTTTTGTAGTGCCATGTCTGGTCTATCGTATGGGCCATACACTGTAAAGAACCTTAAGCCTGTCGTTGGTAGATCATACAGATGAGAATAAGTATGCGCCATTAGCTCATTAGCTTTCTTAGTGGCAGCGTACAGGCTTACTGGATGATTAACTGCGTCATGTGTAGAGAATGGTTGCTTGGTGTTAAGACCATAAGTAGAGCTTGATGATGCATACACAAGGTGCCCTACTTTGTTATGTCGACAGCCTTCTAATATATGTGCAAAGCCTACTAAGTTAGTATCAATATAAGCTAATGGATTCTCAATAGAATATCTAACACCTGCTTGCGCTGCCAGATTAACTACACCTTCAAATTGATGATCTTTAAACAGATCAGCCATCGCCTCACGATCTTCAAGATTCATTCTAATGTGTGTGTAGTTAGGATGATCAGCATGTCTTGCCAAACGCGCCTCTTTAAGAGCTGGGTCATAGTAGTCATTGTGGTTATCAATACCGATAACCTTATCACCACGGTCAAGCAGTCTGATTGAGAGCGCTGAGCCGATAAAGCCCGCTGAGCCTGTTACTAATACTTTCATATAAATCCTGTTGTTTATTAATCGGAATTAAACAAGTCTCTTGTATAAACCTTATCTTCCACATCTTGCAATTCATCAACCATGCGATTGGCCACAATCACATCGCTTATTTGTTTAAATTCATTTAGTTCACCAATCACTTTTGAATGGAAGAATTCATTCTCACCTTGTTCAATTAAGACTGGCTCGTAGATAACCACGTCGATGCCTTTGGCCTTAATACGTTTCATAATACCTTGAATGGATGACGCTCTAAAATTATCAGAGCCGCTCTTCATAATAAGACGGTGTATACCTACTACTTTAGGGTTTTTAGAGATGATAGAATCTGCAATAAAGTCTTTACGCATTGAGTTAGCATCAACAATAGCACTGATTAAAGCATTAGGCACATCTTGATAGTTGGCTCTTAATTGCTTGGTATCCTTTGGTAGGCAATACCCACCATAGCCAAAGCTTGGGTTGTTGTAGTGTGATCCAATTCTTGGATCAAGACCTACACCCTCAATGATTTGTTTAGCGTCTAAGTTATGAGCTTCGGCGTATGAGTCTAGCTCATTAAAGTATGAGACTCTCATAGCAAGGTAAGTATTGCTGAATAGCTTTACAGCTTCCGCTTCAGTAGAGTCTGTAAACAAAACATCAATATTCTCTTTTATAGCACCCTCTTGTAG
>ENA-OREN01002497-OREN01002497.1-marine-metagenome-genome-assembly--contig:-NODE-2497-length-18616-cov-42.720697_pt1 | contig 18616 bp, 16 predicted proteins | sample MGYA00248624_ERZ508555 | MGnify/ENA primary metagenome ERZ508555 (study PRJEB26222, sample SAMN06267773) | marine metagenome | isolation source: Saanich Inlet, British Columbia, Canada | place...
CTCCTCGGGTCCCCGTGTCGGCCCCGCTCCAGCCGATGTGGGCCTATCGGGCGACCCGGTGAGCATTGCACGGGTCGGCCTTCGAGGGCTAGGCGGGTGTCAGGGTCGAGGCGGCTGAGGAAGCAGCGATGCCAGGTAGTCGACCGATACCCCCAGGATCTCGGCTGCACGCTCCAGGTCGGGCGGAGGTGGGCCGAGGGAATCCTGGAGGGCCTGAACGGTCACTCCAAGTGCATCTGCGGCTGCCTGGAGGTTGCTGCCGGGAGGTGCTGCTTTGTCTCCGCCCTGTGGTGGCTGCTGCCCGGGAGTACCTGCACCCGGTCCACCCGCGCCCGCTCCGCCGCCACCGCCTCCACCCTGGTTTGTCAGTGCGTTCTGGTGTAGTTCACCCCAGTAGGCGGGTCCCACGTAGTAGGGGAACACGTCGACGAGCGAACCGTCAGGCTGGCGCTTCTGCGTCACGTGGTAGTGGTAGCGCGGTTCGGCGAATCCAGGGAGTTGACCGACATGGCCGTTGTGCTCGTCGAGGGCCACTGGGCTGGCGTCATTCAGCGAGGCGTCGTAGTACCAGTCCTGTTGGAACCAGCCGGCGTCGGCGACAAACGTGTTGCCCGACTGTGAGGTGACCGTGGTGCCGACGTCGGGCCCGGGAAGGCTCGTCGCGACCGTCCCGAGCGACGGGTCCGTCTGGTCCACCAGCAGACAGGTTCTCCTACCGGGAGTGCCGCAGCCGGTGGGTGAGTCGGGGTTGGCGTAGTCACGTACCCGCCAGGAGGAGCGGGCGAGGGTGTTGTCCGAGACCCATGGTCCTGATATCGGCGCCCCATCGGCTGCGAACCCGTAGATGGGGGAGTGGTACCAGTCGTAGCCAAGTTGGTCGGCCAGGCATGTCGGGTTGGAGTGGTGGTGGTAGGTGCCCATCGCCGAATGGCCGGGGCAGATATCGAGGTCGTAGGCCTCTGCGGCAGGCGCCAGATTCCACCAGGTGCGTTCCTGGCGCCATGACTGGCCATCGCTCCAGTTGAAGACCGCCGTGCCGTTGACCCATAGGCCGATCGCTCCGAGACCTGTTGTCGCTGGCGTGTCGGCTGCGGCCGGTTCGACGGGGAACCAGGCCTGCCAGCTCTGGTCGGTGGGACAGGCGGGGCCCGGCGGCCAGTATCCGTAGCCGGATCCGGGAACATCCGTGCAGCCGGTGCTGCGGTAGCCGATGTCCTCGCCAAAGGAGACCTGGTCCTCGAGGCCCACCAGCGTCGAACCAGTCGCGAAGTCGTGGGCCTGTCGGGGCCTGCCGTTGAGGAAGTCGAGGTGGTCCTGGCTGATCGTGGTCTCGTAGCTGGGTATGCCGCTGGCCTGCACGTACACGTAGGTGGCGCCGTCAACCTCGACCAGTTCGACCGACTGGACGTCCGCTGGACCAGCTGAACCGTCTGAGATGACTGCTGCGGGGATGTCATCGACGTTGAGGACCCAGGTGGCCAGCAGGGCCTGTTCGGGGGAGAGGTCGGCCAGTGGCGGCGGGACGCTGTTGGATGAAGATGAAGGGGTGGATGTAGGGGGCGGCCTCTGGGAGGTGGTCTGCTCGGCGCCGTCGACAGTGGTGGTGGTGGTCCGTGCCGGGGCGGTGGTGGTCCGTGCCGGGGCGGTGGTGGTGGTCGGTGCCGGGGCGGTGTCGACAGCGGTGCTACATGCAGATGTGACCAGCAGAGCGGCGGCGATGGCCGAGGCATGGAGTGGCCTGGCCGCAGAGAGCACCTACGCCTCGCCCAGCCAGGCAGGCGCCCTGTCGAGGAGGTACTCGCTGATCTGTCGGGAACAGTCGAGCGCGTCACACATCGAGGTGCTGTTGTCGCCGCGAAACAGTGCAGCCAGGGGCATCTCCAGCCTGGCTGTCACCCCCAGGGAACGCTGTGGGGCATCGGTTACGGCGGCGAACGAGTCCACCGCCGAGACCTCGATGGGCAGGTCGGGACCTCCGATTCCGGCCAGTTCGGTTGCCAGGACCAGCAGGTCGGGGCCCTGATCAAGGGGTGGGAGCGCCCAGGTGAACATGAGCTGGATCACCAGGTCGTCGCTCGGGTCGGCATCGTCCGGTATGGACATGACCTCGTCCTCGAAGGCCATCAGGGTGCGTGGCTCGAGGTCAAGCGAGAGGTGCAGGTCGAGCGGCCCGCCACAGGCTGCCTCCGGGTGCAGGTCGACCTCGAATGCCTGACGCATCGAGTAGGTCTCGACGAAATGCCGCTCATCGTGGACGTGAAAGCCGTGCTCTGCGGCATGGTCCTTCAGGTCGGCTATGAACCCGGCGATGTCGACTACTGCCACCTGCGCTCCTCACGGTCCGGCGAGAATCTGTAACTGGGTAGAGGGGACAGGCTAGGGGGTACCGGGGGAAGGCGCCCCACGGGGTGCTAGACCGGTGGTGTGGGTGAACATGGGGATATCGAAACTGACGCGTCAGTAGTCCTGAGCGATCTGCATGATGCTGCCGACGCCGTCGTTGCGGCCTTCACCTCACACGAGGACTGGGGTCTGTCAGGAGACCGGCCGGATCAGTACGCAAGTGACGTGGTTGCCGACCGTGCCGTTCATGAACTGTTGGACCCGCTCGGCTATGGCGTGCTCAGCGAGGAGTCCGGACTCACTTCGGGCCCGGGACCCACGGTCGTCGTCGATCCCCTCGACGGCTCAACAAACGCCTCGCGGGCAATTCCGTGGTACTCGACGTGCCTCTGCGCCGTCGATGATGAGGGCCCCTGGGTTGCTGTCGTCGCCGACCTCGTGACGGGGTGCCGCTACGACGCTGTCAGGGGATGGGGTGCTCGCCGTGACGGAATCGAGATCAAGCGCGAGTCGGCTCCACCCCTCGAGGATTCGCTCGTCGCCATCTCGGGGCTACCGCCAAAAAACCTGGGATGGGGGCAGTTCAGGGCCTTCGGGTCGGCTGCCCTCGACCTGTGTGCCGTGGCCGACGGCCGAGTCGACGGTTACGTGGACTGCTCGCCCGACGCCCACGGTGTCTGGGACTACCTGGCGGCCGCGCTGATATGTGAGGAGGCCGGTGTTGTCGTTGCCGATGCGCAAGGAAGAGACCTCTGCGTTCTCGACTCCGATGCCCGCCGCACACCTGTTGCAGGCGCCGGCCCGGCTCTTGCAGATGCCCTGTTGGAGGCCCGACAGGGCTTCTGAGTTGGCCCGTCAACGGGAGTGCCCACCGGTAGGGTGTCCGCTCCCGGGCGCGTAGCTCAGCTGGCTAGAGCACCTCCCTTACAAGGAGGGGGTCGGGGGTTCAAGTCCCTCCGCGCCCACCGGAATACATGCTGGTCAGATAAATAAAATAGAGCGAAACCGGAGCCGCTGGATTGCCGCGTGTGTGACCTCATCCACAAGCCATCCACACAACCTCTAGATTTTTGGAGTCACTTGGCCGTCATCTGCAGGGACAGCTGCCGAGTGGTCCTCCGCACCAAGGACATTTCTGGCCCGTGTGATAGTCGGGTCGGCCCTTTGGGGCGGTGTCCAAAATAGTCTGACCGGTGGGGATCGTTGTTTGATGGCGTCGAGGTCCTTCCTTTTCGAAATTTTCGTTTGGTGCTTCCTCTATCTTCCTTGCGCCGGTTCGACGGTTTCTTGTTCGTGGCAGACACTCGTTCCTTGGCCCTGCCTGCCTGTTGGAGGGACCGGGCCTCCTTGAGAATCTCAGAGCGATTGGAGTACTCCTTGATCGCCTGGAGCCTGCACACCTTCTCGATCAGAGCAAGTGCTCGGAATTCCCCAGCCTCAAGAAAGCTTGCCTGATGCGCTGGACTGAGTAGACCATGTTCATTCATCCAGGCTTGGCGGATCCGCGTAATCCGCTTTCCAATTTCCTCTTCGGTGATCTCACCCACAGGTGCAACCGTAGATTGCCAGTCCCGGCAAGATTCAGCGATCTCGTTTGCCTGGTATCGTTGGAATGCTTGTTTAGTCGGTGGCCGTGAGATGGGTTTCATAGCCTCGAATCGGGTCCTATGGCCCTGAATGGCCTGTATGAATGTGGCCGATCCGGTGACTTTCGTTCGCCGGAACCGCTAATGGGTCTGTGTGTAGGATTCCTTAATGCCTGATCCGGAGCCCAGTTGGACGCTCAGTGGCCCAGCGCGAGATGCGCGAGATCAGATTCGACTCTTCAAGGCTCAAGGGAAATCCCACAAAGACGCGGTCGCGATCACAAGTAAGATTGGCACTGACGCATCTACGTACACGTTGGAGCATGTCCAGGAGGCTGAAAACTGGCTTCTGGAAATCGTGGCTCTTCAGACCAGTGGCGGCCCCGTAATCCTCGCAGCAGACGGATCCGACCAGATCCCGTGGTACGTCGGCCCTGATCAACTCCCCAGCCCGCCGGGTAGTCCGCGGTGGGACAGGCTTGTTGAACTTCTCAAAGCCGACTTCCCCGTCGACGTGGTCGACCGGGCGTCAACAGGGATCCTCGGGAAGATCCCCTCTCCAAGTGAGAACACCGACAGTCGTGGTCTCGTCCTGGGCTACGTCCAGTCCGGCAAGACGAGCAATTTCACCAGTGTCATTGCCAAGGCGGCTGATGCCGGGTACAAGCTGTTCGTTGTTCTGTCAGGGGCGACCAATTCCCTGCGCCAGCAGACACAGAGCCGCCTTGAGGAACAACTCCGCCTGGACGATGGGTTATGGCAGCCCCTCACTAGGTCAGACAGCGATGAGAAACCCGGAGGCGGTGATTTCGGAGGTCAGAAGAATACGGCAAAGATGATGCTGACCCATCAGGATGGACCTGTTGTCGCCGTGATAAAGAAGAACTCCACACGGATGAAGAGGCTCACCGAGTGGCTGAGTGAGTCCACCGACGTGTTCGAGACGCATTCCACGATCGTCATCGACGACGAGGCGGACCAGGCAAGTATCAACACCGGCACGGGCGGCCGTCGCACAGCGATCAACAGGCGGATCAAGGAACTGCTCGAGGTGACCCACGGGGCTTACATCGGGTACACGGCGACGCCCTTTGCCAATGTGCTTGCCAACCCCAAGGACCACGACTCCCTGTATCCGAAGAATTTCATTGCGATGCTCGATCGGCCGGAAGGATATTTCGGTGCTCAGGAGCTTTTCGGGAGTGAAGCGATTAGCGGCGAATTCGGAATCGATGCCACCGAGGGTCACGACATGATCAGGACGATTTCGCCGGCGGAGGCCCAACTCCTGCGACCTCCAGCCAAGAGAGAAGCGCGACTTGCCTGGTCGGCACCCGAGCTGCACTCCGTTCCGTCTCTGCAGGGAGCTGTCTGGTATTTCATTCTTGCGAGTGCGGCCCGTCGTGTGCGCTCAGCACCGAAACACTCCTCGATGCTCGTGCACACGACGATGTTCGTTGACCCCCAGGAGGCCATGCGGGGGCCGATCGAGACTCTCTTGGCGGAGTTGCGTGAAGGAATCGCGGACGGGAGCCTGTTGGAGAGCCTCGAGGAACTTTGGAAGGCGGAATCCGAGCGCGTGGATGCAGGACAATTCGAACTTGTCTCTGTTGCCTTCGAACAGCTACTTGGGCATCTGGAGAACGTTTCCAAATCGGTGGAGGTGGTGGTCGACAACGGGAAGACGGATGCCGACCAGAGACTCAGTTATCCAAGCGATTCCGTCAGGACACTGATCGTTATTGGCGGCAACACGCTGTCGAGGGGCCTAACCCTTGAGGGACTCACTGTCAGCTACTTCCTCCGGACTTCGACGACCTACGACACCCTCCTCCAAATGGGACGCTGGTTTGGCTTCAAACCCGGTTACGGGGACCTTCCAAGGGTGTGGATGACAGCTGATCTTGAGACAAGGTTCCGCGTCTTGGCCACGGTCGAGGAGCAGATTCGACGAGACATTGAGCGGTACGCGAAGCTCGGAAAGAGCCCCAATGAACTGGCAACGCGAATCTGGAGACATCCGTCGATGCTTCCCACCGCCAGAGCAAAAATGCGCCATGCTGATCCGGCGAGAATCGGTTACGACGGATGGTCCGGACAAACCTTCATCTTCACCAATGACGACGAGTTTCTCCGGAGCAACCTCGAGGCCGCCAGGAGTCTTGTCAGACGAGCTACAGGTGATGGAGTGGAACCTGAGATGTGTCCAGACCGTTCCAGCTACAAGCTCCTACCTCATGTCTCAGCCAGACTCATCGAAATGTTTCTCGATGAGTACGACGTCGTTGATCACCACCCAGAGATTGCTGGGCCAATGCTCGGTGATTACGTCCGGAAACACTCCGACGGCAGGTACCCGACATGGAATGTTGTCCTTGCATCAAGGGGGACACCCCTGCAAGAAGGAAAGACGTTCGATTTCGGCCACGGGATCGAGGCGAATCTGATCAGCCGTTCGCGCAGGCCGAACAGTCGTGAAGGCGAACTCGACATTGGCACTCTTAATGACAGTGCAGACCGGGAGGGCGGCCGTCTGACGGTCGACCTAGGGCGAACGCGCGGACAGGACGATCCGCCTGTATTGCTGCTCTACGTGATCGACAAGGATTCAGAAAAAGGGGCGAACGCTCGGAACCGGGTCGACCTCAAGGCCCAGGAACACGTGATCGGGATCAGCGTCGAGTTCCCGGATCACGATGACGATGATGAAGGCTCCTACGTTCAGGTTCGCGGACTTCCGGAACCCGATGACGGCGACTACGAGGAAATCGAAGAAGCCGACAGGGAAATGGAAGAGGCCGCACAGAAACTAGAAGAACAGGACACGAGGGCTCTTGCCATTCAGGAGACCAGATCAAATGGCTGAAATTCATCCTTACGACGCACCGACGATCAAGGATCTTCTCGCTCAACTGGCCGTCCAAGGCGGAGGAGTGAATCTCCAGCCGCTCCCGGGTGTTACCTCAGGTAAGACCCATCCACACCTCGCACGGGACGCTTCCGGAGATGTGCATCTCCTCATTCCGACAGACAAGGATCACCAGATCGAGAGGAGTGGCGAATCCAGTGGAATCGAACTTTTCAGTGCACCATGGGGTATAGGCGGCAGTCTGCATGACTGCATTGACCTCCACTGCACGCTCGCCGAGTTGCAACCGGAGTTTTCAACCCTGTTGGTAATGATCCTCGATGAAATTAACAGAGGGCGACAGCCTCTCGAATCCTGCAGTCATGTACTCGCCCGATTCCGTGAGCTTCTCCGCCTTCGCCAGAAGGCTTCAGTCGACCCAGCGAGAGCAGCCGGCCTGTTCGCCGAGCTGCTCTGGATGCTCCGAGTGGCCCCTCACAGCACAGAAGGCGCGCTCGCCTGCTGGAGAGGCGACAGCGGCGGAATCCACGATTTCGCAACAGCGGACCATGCAGTCGAAGTCAAGGCCACCCTTGCGCACGAGAGCCTTGCCATCGCTGTGAGCAGCATCTTCCAGCTTGAGCCTCCCCCCGAGGGGACGCTTCATTTGTACGTAGTGCGACTCGGAACAGCACCAAGCGCCAATGCACGCTCCGTTCCTGATCTCATCGACGAGCTGACTGCCACTGGCGTGGACAGAACCTCTCTACTTGACCGTCTCGCCGCGTCCACGCTCTACCACTATCTGGAAATTGACCGTTCAGCCTGGGAGGTTGAGCAGTTCACTGCTGCTGACGAGTATCTATTTCGGGTTGACGACGCCTTCCCAAAGCTCACGAAGTCGGAACTTGCATCTTCTCTATCAGACCGTGTGCTTGACATCGACTACCACGTCGACCTGCTCGGGCTGGACGGTCATCTCCTAGGGGCTGAGGAGTACGAGCACACTGCGTCCCTTCTTGTCGAATGAGGGCACTTAGGCAGTGAAGCTCCACGCAGAGCCGTTCCATTCGACGGGAGCAATGGGGGGTCAGGGGGCCCTGAAACTTCTCGGGTCACTCAACTTTGACTTCTGGTCTCACGTCATGCGAGAGACGATTCAAAACGTCTGGGATGCTGCCGATCCCGACCGGTGTTCCCCGGTCGAGTTTCTCGCGGACCTTCGCACCTACAGCAGGGAAGACTGGGAGCCGGTGTGGGAAGGAGTGTTCGGAAGGACAGTTCCACCCAGCAATGATCGTGGATCGGAGTTTCCAGGCGACTGGGGGCAACTGAAACCAGCAGGGCCCCGGAAAATGCTCGTCTTAGCGGACAGAAACTCGAACGGGATGGGTGGGCCTGACCAGGCAGACAGTGGAAACCTGTTCGACACCATCGTCCCCCGGGACTTCGCCGACTTCGTCTACAACCTCGGTGTCCCACCAGATACCAAGAGTGGCGGTGGCACCTATGGGTACGGGAAAAGCGTCCTCTACCGCGCAAGCCTTGCCTCGACGATAATCGTCCACACTCACTGCACTGATGAGCTAGGGCGACCTGACAGTCGCTTCATTGCAATTGGCCTCGGGAAGCCCTACGGGGACCGTCGCACCGGTCAGCCGATGACAGGTCGCCACTGGTGGGGCGACACAGACACCTACGGAGAGGTCGGGCCGATTAGAGGCGATGAGGCGGACAGCCTTGCCGAAGCAATTGGGTTTCCTCGATTTGAACCCGACGAGAGGGGAACAAGTATCGGCATCACCGTTCCGAATTATGCCGAGAAGGGACATGAGTTCTTGCAGCGGATTCAGGCCGCCAGCCTCTGGCACTGTTGGCCGAAACTCCTGGACGAGGCCGGTGACCCCGAAATGCGCTTTCACTTTTCGATGAACGGTGAACGGATCCCCCAGTTGCTTCCGCGAGATGTCGACGGGTTGGGGCCGTTCTGTGACGCCTACATGGCCATGGATGACCCTGAGCACGTAAACACCCATCTCATTCGGGCTCAGAGACCAAAACGGGACCTCGGGCGCCTACACCTTCGTAGATTCCCAGAGCGTGAGGATCCTGAGACTCCGCTCATGCGTCCGTTTGATGGGCGCTCACGCCATGTTGCAGTCATGCGAACCCCGAATCTGGTGGTCCGCTACTACGAACACCCTGTCAACCCGGTCCCATCCCAAGGGTGGGTTGGAGTATTCAAGGCACTACCGGAAATGGACCGCGAGTTCGCCTGGGTAGAGCCGCCTGCACACGACTCATGGTCAAACGATGCTGGCGCTGGCCCAAGCGGGACCAAGACCAGCTTTCCAAGGGTGGCACTGCGGAACATCAAGACTCTCGTCGCCGAGTTCCTATCGGTGGATTTGGCTACTGGAAGCGGCACCGGTGGTTCGCTTGGCGAACTCTCCGAAACACTTGGTCAGCTGTTTTCTCCAGGAGGTGGAACTGGGATAGGTGGAAGTGGACCTGCGGGAACGCCCCGGGTTGCTTCTCAATCGACCATGAGGCCGGTCATCTCGGTAGCCGATCAGGAACTTGATCGTGAGTCGGATCGGCTGATCCACCGGTACCCATTCGAACTCGAACATGTCCCGGGAACAAGCGGCAGCGTTCTCAGCGCCAAGGTAGAAGTTGTTGTAGTCGGCGGAGCAACTGAGAGCTCTTCTCCGTGGGGACTCCGAGGAGCTGAAGTCACAGGCTTCCAGGACCCATGTGGCGACATGCTCCCGGGAGAACAGGTAGTTGTTCCAGTCGACCATCCAGGCGGGATGTGGAAGGTGGTTGTACACGGTCCTCTCAGGACGGAGATCAGGCTCCGCCTCGACGCCGTATCGGCCACTGATGAGGAGGTGGACTAGATGGCCTCATGGACATCCCGCCCCTACCGCTCCCTCACGTCTCAGGGACTTGAATCGCCGGTCTGGAACGTGTCGGCCAATGGTGAATCACATGGAGCAGCTCAAGCAGTCCGTGGTTGGGACTACGAAACCGAGCTGTCCCTGCAGGCGCTCCTACCTTCGAGCACGGCCGCAATAGTCGGAGAGCAATGTGGACTGGATTGCGACGCGAGCCTTGTCGCATTTCTCCGGTGGGGATCAACACACGTCGGTCTCGCTTCGGGCTCCTCAGAGCCTGTGAGGATCGATGACACTGAACTTCTCCTGGAAACAGTTCCCGACAGTTCCCAGCTTGGAGGAAAACTGTTCGCCACAGCGGTGATTGCCATGGGAACCGACACTCCCAACGGCGATGATGCAGCGCCGGACACAGTTGGCCAGATTCTGTGGGAATCGGACAGACACGTAGTCGTTCTCGAGGGCGACGCAGACAGATTCCCAGTTGTGGGTTTCGATTTCTCAGAGGATCCACTTGTGGACAACAGGGCGGCATGGGCGCTCCAGTGGTCGGAAGGCGACTACACCGGTTCCGCCTCCCAGGCCATACAACTCCAGATCAACAACACCCATGGTGTGTATCCCCTCCTGAAGGAGGTTCTTGCCGCCGGTCGGGAACACCCGCTGGTAGCGACTCTCTACTGGGATGTTGCTCTTCAGATGGTTGAACACGCCCTCGATGATGACGACTTCGACCGACTGGAGAATTGGCCCGAAGGGAGTATCGGGCAGGTTCTTTCAGCTCACATCCGGACCTATTTCTCCTTCAACGCGGAGCTTGACTCCCTCCGGAGAATGCGAGCTTCCCGCCCGAAGGAGTTCCACAGCACAGTCCAGGGTGTTGCGAGATCCGTTGAAAGTTTCATCCGTTGAATGCCGGAAGATTGATCTATCCGGAGATTGACTCCACCACCGAGCGGGTCCTTTGCGACGAGCTCAGAGGCATGACCCTTGAAGAGGCCCGTAGCGGTACCGAACTGACACATTCGGCCTCAACGTTTGTCGCCAACGGCATTCGAGTCCCGTCGGCTCATCTGCGGGAGCTCCGGGATGCCGTTCGCTGTCTCGCTGAGGAACTCGGATGGCCCGGGGAGTGCAGACAGGCCGACGGTCATGCCTTCCGGTGCCAGCTACCAGGGCTGCTTCACGCTGGGATGGAGATCAGTCCGGCTAATGCCGCCCGGGCCGGAGTGTGGTCGTTTCTTTCAATGGTCGTACTGCCGGACATCGCAAAGTGGCGGTGGCAGGCACTGCCGCCGGCACGCGTGCTTGGTCACGCTGAACGGTCAGCTGTAAGGAACTTTCTCCGGATTCCGTGGTGGAGAGCCGAGGTTCTTGGAGCGGGAGCGACTGACCCCCCAGCCGTTCTCAGCGAGGACAATCTTGTTGGGATAGTTGAACGGCCCGGCCTGTATGCAAACCGGCGGGTCGCTCGCGAAACAGCCCGACTGCTCATCGAATACACCCCGGGCGCAAGCGAGAACCTGTTTCGCGAAGTCTCAAAGCGGCTACTCAGACTGGGTGCCTTTACGGCATTTGAGGTCCTGAGTGACGACAGGCTGGAAACTCTGATAGTCGATGTGATCTGCGACTCAGACGCGGCCTTGAAGGCGACTTGACGTACCTGTTCTGGTGTTGTGAGGTGACGGTGCCACCCGGTGAAACGTCTGCGATTTTCTGACCGGCCGGTCGCCCCTCTTGAAGTGGGTGACAGGTCAGGCTGCCACGCGGGTCTGTGCGGCAGCCTCGAGGGTCTTGATGATCTCTTGACCAATCGCTTGGACAACTGGAGGTACGACGGCGTTGCCGAACTGTCTGTACGCCTGAGTGTTGGATACCACAATGTCTTGTACGTACTCCTCCGGGAATCCCATTAGGCGGCCACACTCGATGGGTGTGAGGCGCCGTGGCCTCTGCCAACCGGGCTGTTTGTAGAGAATCTCGGCACCATCCTTGTGGTACCTGGCGCTGAGGGTCCGTGTCTGCCCGTCTGCGGCAGCTAGACCGCGTCCAAAGCCCCGCTTCTTGGGGAGGCCCTTCCTCACTGCGTCCTCAAGGGCAGGGTTGCCAAGGTCCCTGCTGAGTGCTTCCTCCACTGCGTTGTCCAGAGCGGTTACGTCAATCCAGTCGGGGGTACGGGCAACGTGTTTCCTGTGGTTGTCTCGGTAGGTGTTGATGAACCTGTCGCGTTTCTTGGTGTCATCCTGGTCCGGAGCGCGGGCAAGGAGTTTCCTGTGGCTTCTCCGGTAGGTGTCGATGAATCGGTTTCGTCTGATGTTTCTGTCCAGGCGTCTCTCGTGGCCGTCCCAGAGTGTCTTTGAGAGCCTGTAGGTGTGCTTGTCAGGGTTCGCCTCAAGAATGTCTCCGAGAACCGGGTAGCTGTCCGGTAGGTCAGGCCATCTGAAGCCGACTCCCGTCCTGTCGCCGCCGAAGACGTTCATGTCAAAGCAGACGATGTAGACGCGTTCGCGGTGTTGAGGTACCCATGCTGAGGCGTCGATGACCTCGTAGAAGAGGTGGTAGCCGCGGCTGTAAATCTCTTTGGTGATGGCCCGCCACGTTCTTCCGCCGTCGTGGGACAGCAGGTGCTTGACGTTTTCCATGAACAGAACCGGTGGACGTTCCATACCTGATTCGGTCTCATGCCTGTCCACGAGCTTCATGATGTGCTCGAACAGGTTTCCCTGGCGGACGTCGTCGAAGCCGTGGGGCTGTCCGAGCCAATTCTTCTTCGAGACACCTGCAAGTGAGAACGGTTGGCACGGAAACCCGGCAGTGAGAATGTCGTGGGAGGGGATGGTGGAGTAGTCAATGTCACGAAAGTCGGTGGTATCGACCTGGTCGTGGTGCCACTTCAGATAGGTGTGAGCGGAGTGCCTGTCCCACTCGGAGCTGTAGATGCACCGTCCGCCCAACGGCTCGAGGCCGCACCGGAAACCACCGATTCCGGCAAAGAGTTCCACGAAGGTGAACTCGGGTCTGGTGGTCATTGAGGTTCCTTCGGCATGTGACTGACCAGCGACGTTACCGACCGCTCTGGAGGCGATCGCGGCACTGAGTGAATTCGACCGCGCCACTGCTCATCGATACGTTCCGCTGCCTGGTCCGGGTCCTCATGTTCCCACACGTGAACCGGTAGCCATCCGGCTGACTTGAGTTCAGAGTCTTTTCGGGCATCGCGGTCAACGGTCGCCTGGAGCTTGTCGGTCCACCACTGCCGGTTCGCCTTCGGTATGACCCCGTGATCCGGGCAACGGTGCCAGAAGCAACCGTCCACAAACACCGCTATCCGTGCTCTTGTGAAGGCGATGTCAGGTGTACCCGGTAGACCCCGGTAGTTGACCCTGAAGCGGAGCCCGAGTCCGTGAAGTGCCCTCCGTAGTTGGAGTTCCGGGCGAGTGTCCCGCCTCGGCATCCGTTTCATCTGTGCGGTGACCCCGGGGCTGCTCGCAGGGGGTTGCCGGGAATGTGTCGTACTGGCGGGCATGTTTGGAGAGTAGGCCGCCAGCAGGGTCATGAACCGGCCCCGCTGGAAGTGGCTTCAGGGCGGTCGAGGCGATCGGCAAGATCCCGGTCCTCGTTAGGAAAGATGTGCCCATACCTGTCAAAGGCAGTTGCAACCGACGAGATGCCGGCCCGTGTCGTGACCTGCTTAATCGTCGCCCCCTTGTTGATCCACAAGGAAATAGCCGTGTGTCGCAGGTCATGGATACGTAGATATCCAATACCTGCTCTCTCGACGGCTGGAACAAAGTGCCGCCGACGGAAGTTCGACTGATTGAAGAGGTTTCCCCTGGTGCTAGGGAACAGTGGCGCATCACCCAGCACCTTCAGAGATTCAATGCGGGTCGCCAAGGTGGGGGACAGGGTCAGGGAGCGGATCCCCGCTGCCGACTTGGGGTCACCGTAGGTCGCTGGAGCGGTGTCCTTAAGGAGTTGCCGCTTCACAGACACGGTCTGATCCGCGGACCGGTAGTCGCTTCCCTGGAGGCCGGCAATTTCAGAGATCCGCAGGCCAGTCTCAGCTGCGAACCTGATCAGAATTTCAAAGTACGGGGTGATCGACACTGCCAAGGAGTCCACTTCCTCAGGGACAAGGAACCGCATATCGATGTACGGGAGCGGCGGCAACGAGATTCTGTCGCATGGGGAGCGGGCAAGACGCTCGTAGTCGACTGCAGTTCGCAGTGTTGCTGACAGTGTCTCAAACACCTTCTTTACCGTCGCAGGCGCATAGCCGGAATCCGAGAGTTCGTTTACCCACAGCTGAACACGCTCCCGCTCAATGCAGGAAAGTGGAGAGTGGCCAAACGCCGGTAGGACATGTCTGATCATTCGGGCCTGCCGGTCACTTGCAGTGCGTGCCTTAACCGTCGGCCTCAGCTTCCAAGCATGTTCAACCCAGTCCGCCAGTGTGATCTGACCTGACCTCGGGTCAACCCAGTCGCCGCGGTCCAACTCGTACTCAATGTCGTGTCGGAAGCGGTCAGCATGAACCTTCCTGCCAAAGGTGCGTGAGCGTTCACGGCCTGTCTGGTCGCGAAAGCGGACCTGGTAGTTGCCGGACCCGAGCTTTCGTACTGATGCCATATTGGTTACCTCTCCAACTGAACGCTACGAACTGCCTGGGACATCCGAGTCGGAAGCGTGCTCACCGGACAGACGTCCGGACAGCAGCGGTAGAGGAGGAGGGAGAACCCGCTCAGGGGTCTCTGAAGGGCCACAGGAGATCCTCTAGGTGACCCCTGGGATGTGCCCGGGGGAGTCGCCCATAGAGACGTCCAGTCCCCTCAGGGTCCGTCTGGACAGCGGCCGGCGTTCCAACTTGACCATCATCTACACGTGAGCAAGTTGAGCAAGTTGAACAAGTTGGGGTGGAAGCGACCAGAAGGACCTGTCGTTGGATCTGGAGGTTGTGATTCCGAGTGCCTCGCGAGCCCGTCTAAGTGTTGATTGCTTGATGTCGGCCTTCTCAGCCAGCACCTTTACTTCCGTAGCGGCAATCGCTCCGGTGCCGAGTGTCTCCTCAAGCCACTCCTTGGCGGCCTCGACTGCACCCTTTGACACTGGCACCATGGTGGCCAGGTCATCCGCTGAGAGGTCGCACTCTTCGCCCCAGGAAATGCAGGCGGCGCCTTCTGCTCCTTCGATCGTGAAACGTCTTGATCTCAACTTCGGAGCAAGGTTGCACTTCGACTGGGCGAGCACCATTGATTTACCATCGGGATGTGCCGCGACGGACAAAACCGTGCGGGCAAGCCCAGCGAAGGCCACGCTTCCAATGCCTCTGTTGATTGCGGACGAACTGCTGGATTTTCTGAAATGTCGGATAGCCAGGACGGTGGCACCGGTCTCTCGTGCAGTTTGCACGATTGGATTAAGTGCCCTCCGGACGTCCTGGTCGCGGTAGCTGTCAATACCGGCACCGAGAAACGCCATCGTTGTGTCAAGAACCACAAGTCGGGAGGAGGTCCTTACGATCTCTGCAGCGAGCCAGTCTGAGTTGCTGGGAAGAGCGGGCAGGGGGCTCTCAGGATGTAGAAAATGGACCTGTCCGCAGTCGGCTCCGGCTGCATCGAGACGGGGGCGGAGAGTATCGGCAGCGTCATCTTCGGCACTGATAACCAGAGCGCCGCCAGGGCCGTGCCTTCCACCGCTGGGCATTTCGACACCTGACGTGATACGAGCAACGAGATCAAGTGCGATTGTCGTCTTTCCACATCCTGGGTCACCTTCAAGAAATACGAGTTTCCCGACTGGTAGCCATCCATCCCACAGCCAGGAAACATCGATCGGCGGCACTTCGGATGCCAAGATCAAATAAGGCGTAGTCATCAGCGAATCTCCATTGTCTGGTTCAGGAATGCCGAGTAAGAATTCGATCTGATGAATTCATCGAGATCAATTCGCTGATATCGAAGTTTGCCGCCAAGTTTTACGAATGCAAGTCGACGTTCATTTCGTAAGCGACGTATATGCCGAACTGATGTGTTGAGATACGTAGCTGCCTGTGCCGTGTCAAGCAAAGGGCCTTCAAGCTCGCTCAAGGGGGTATTCCGGGTCGGGGTTGTTGCAGTGGTCATTTCTTATCTCCTACAAGAGTCGGATCTGTTAACTACTGCAGTGGATCCGAGTTATTTGGTTTGATTCTTGTTAGCTGGTTGACCACTGCGTGTATAGAATACCCTTAAGAGTCCAATAAATACAAGGTCAAACTATGTGGAAAACAGTGAATAGCCTGTGGATTTGGTTGTGGATAAAGCAATTAACATGTACTGAAACATTGAAAGAACTGAGTCTGGTAAACGTCACCTCCAGCGGCACCCGATACTTCACAAGAACATTCGGTAGCACGGCTAGCGACAGCCCCAGGAGGTCGGTCGTCGATGTCGACTTAGTGCTCTGTCACACCTCGGTGCGAAGATGTCTGCGTCTCATTCAGAGGACCTGAGGGATCTGGCCCAGCGATGGTCCAGGTCCAGCCGGAATACCGGTCAGGTGGTAAAGCCAGAAACGATGAGAGCAATTATGGAATCCGAAATTCCCGACGTGTTCGCCGACGCTTCTTCGCCGAGAGAAACCTCAGAGGATCTCGTTGAAGTGGCCGCCCTCTTCCATGTCTGGTCCCAACGCAACAGGCGTCCCGGCATACGGATGATGTTTGGCGGAAAGCGTCCCGAGCCTGAGCGCAACGACCCCTTCAGGCTCGTCGGGGAGTGGGAGTCTCTCGAACAGGAAATCTGGACCACACAATCAGGCCAGCTGGACTGGTGGGCCGGCCATCCGCATCCGGCAGTCCGCCGCGCCGTTGCAGCCCACGAAACCTGTCCACCTGACGTTCTTGAACACTTTCGGTCGATGAATGGGTGGAGGTGCGACAGGCCGCATATGGCAACAACGCCGTAGACGTGTCCACCCTATGTCGAGGCGGAGCCGAGGAACCAGTCGAATGACTGAGGATGGCACTGAGGGAGTCGCCATTGAACGTGGGAGGCAACTGCGCCCGGTGTGGTGCGCCGGTGAAGAGACCCGACCGGTTCCTTACCTGCACGATTAGGTGTTCCCTTTCTCAGGCCGAGGATCGCGTCGGCGACGGTACATACCTAGAGCGCGGCCACTCCTACTGGCCTCCGGAATACGTGTGGGAGATTGCCTGGCGCCCTGCCCCCGGTGGTGTCCCCGGAACAGGACCCAAGTTCCATCCCGTCCGCATCAGTTTCGTTCCCGGCCTCAACGCCGTGGATGCTGACCGGGCGGTAGAGGGACTAGGAGAACGCGAGGCCCTTACCACGGAACAGGCCGTTGTTGCGATAGACCACCTCACCCACACACTGAGCGGAGATCCTGACAGCGTGCATCAGCGCCTAACGGCGGTACGGCGACCATCCACATCCCATCCACCAACTCCCGGTCGTCCACGGTAAGTGGCGGTCAAGGGCGGTATTGGAAAAACAGCTCTGATCTGGCATCCTCGAGAAAGCAACCGGTCAGGAAGTTGCACGAATAGCCCTTACAAGGAGGGGGTCGGGGGTTCAAGTCCCTCCGCGCCCACCAGAGGCCTGGCCCGGCCGTCAGGCCAGATGGACATGCCGCAGCTATGACATGCTCTGCCCATGCCCGCAGTCAGACTGGCGTTGATGCCCGTCCTCGTGGCCGTCCTCGTTGCCTCCGCCTGTTCAGCCGGTGGGGACAACGCTGCTACGTCGGTCGTGCCGTTGGCCGCAACGGCCTCAACCACGACCTCTACCACTGCTCCCTCGGCGAAGGTGCCGGCAACGACGTCCGCGATAACCCCGGCGGCACCGGACACGACCGCTGCCTCGCCGACGCTGACACCGACCACAATCGCAGCCCCGACCACCACGGCCGAACCTGAGAGCCCCTATGGGCCCGGTGGTCTCGTAGCCGACCTGGAGGGGTGGGCCGACGTGGACCTGCCCCGGTTCATCATCGCCTCCCACATCGACGTGGCCGACGTGGAGTATGTGTCGAGGTTCAGGTCGGCGGCCGGCCACGACTTCTCTGACTCATTCGAAGGCCCCAGTTCGATGAAGCACTACTACAGGCCACTCGACTACTACGGGTCTCGCTTCACCCAATCGATCTACTCGCCCGTTGACGGGGTGGTCCTGTACCTGGTGCCGCCCTTTGGGCCGGAATCCAAGGAATGGAGAGCCATCTACGAGGAGGCGACCGGACAGGAGGCACCTCCTGATCACAGAGACTGGAACATTTTCATTCGTCCAGACGATGCCCCAAACGTCTGGATCCAGCACCAGCACGTGAACCCGCTAGATGAGATCGTCGCAGTGGTGCCTGTCGCTAACGGTCAGGCGATGATGTTGGGAGTTGAGCGACCTGCCTCACCGGGCTACCGGGTTGAAGCTGGAGACCTGATTGGATACGGCCTCGGCGAAATCATCGTTGCCCGCCGCATAGAAGGATCAGGTGTCCCCTCGCAGTGCAACTCCGCCAGCGCTCGAGAGCAGTGGGGATTAATGCCAGGCTGCGCGGATAAACGCCAGTTCCACTCAATCTTCGAGTTCATGACCGACGAGGTGTTCGCCCAGTACGAGGTACTGGTGGACCTGACCCGGGAGGACTTCATCATCACCGCCGAGGAGCGGGCAGCGAACCCACTGGTAGTAGACGGGGAGTCATTCGTCGACGAAGGGATACTGGAAGACCCCGAGGCCTATGTGCGCCTTCAGGAAGGCCCCGCGACAGTGGGGCTCGACCAGCCTGAGCCGGAAGAACCTCAAGCCGAGGTGGCCGAGGCCCTACCCGGGTTCACCGACCTGGCGGCTGGTCGGTCTGTCATCGCCGAGTTCGGAGCATCAGGCACCCACACGCTCGAGGGCTTCGAGGCGGCCGGACAGTTCCTGCTTGTGATCAGCGCC
>ENA-OREN01002499-OREN01002499.1-marine-metagenome-genome-assembly--contig:-NODE-2499-length-18594-cov-3.540044_pt1 | contig 18594 bp, 19 predicted proteins | sample MGYA00248624_ERZ508555 | MGnify/ENA primary metagenome ERZ508555 (study PRJEB26222, sample SAMN06267773) | marine metagenome | isolation source: Saanich Inlet, British Columbia, Canada | place...
AATTAATTTTCTTTGCTACTGAATCTTCACCTTTTTGAAATGAATTGTACAACATAGAACATTCCTCAGGTATCAAGTTTGATGTTACAGATATAAACCCTGACCCTCCCTCTTCAAGTATCGAGAGATTTAAAGAGTCTTCACCTGATAGTATGATAAAATCTTCAGGACAGGACGCCTTAATTTCTTTCGTTGTACTTATGTCTCCACTAGCTTCTTTTATTCCGACAATGTTTTTATTTTCTAAAGCTAACTTATTTATGGTTTCAATTTTAAGGCTGACAACTGATCTTCCGGGAATATTGTAAAGAATTACGGGTAGAGAAGTATTATTAGAAATATTAGAGAAATGTTTATACAAACCACTTTGGTTAGGCTTGTTATAATAAGGTACTACTTGAAGTGTAGCGTCAGCTCCAGCCTTCTCAGCGCTTGCAGTCATTTCTAAAGCTTCATAAGTTGAATTGGACCCTGTCCCTGCTATAACAGGTATCTTTCGTTTGGTAATATCGATTGCTATTTTGATTACTTCTTGATGCTCTTCGTAACTAAGGGTAGGTGACTCTCCTGTTGTACCACATGGGACTATTCCATGAACTCCGCTTTTGATTTGCCTGAGAACTAGTTTCTCTAGTCCCATCTCGTCTAACTTTCCATTAGCCTTGAATGGGGTAATTAGAGCAGTTATGCATCCGTGAATAATAGACATTTATAATATATAGTACTATAAAATTACTTTTCCTGTAAACATTCAGCAATTTGAACAGCATTAAGAGCTGCCCCTTTTCTAATTTGGTCACCAACTACCCATAAGGATAATCCATTCTTTGTAGAGTAGTCAGTTCTAAGCCTGCCTACTAGACAGTCATCTTTATTTGAAGAATCTATTGGCGTTGGGTACGACATAGGATTGTCAATTTTAATATTCTGTATTCCTGGGAATTTGCTCAATGCTCTTTGAGCTTTGGCTAAACTTATTTTCTTTTCGAATTCAATATTTATGCTGATACTATGGGACCTTAATACAGGAACTCTAACTGTAGTAGCCGAAATCAGGATTCTATTATCAGAAAGTATTTTTCTAGATTCATTGTGAAGTTTCATTTCTTCTTCTGAATAGCCATTTTTAGTTATTAATCCAATCTTGGGTATAACATTAAAGGCAATGTTACGGTCAAAGACCTTATTTTTGGACTTTTTGGTACCAGACAAGAATCTTTTTGTCTCTGATATTAATTCTGTCATACCTGCATTTCCGGCACCTGAAACAGATTGAAAGCTAGTTGCAACAATTCTCCTAATTGATCCTATATCATACAAAGGCTTTATGGCCATTAATGAAATGATGGTTGTACAGTTAGGATTAGCAATTATTTTAGACTTGTATTTACTTATATGGGTGGAGTTAATTTCTGGAATCACTAATGCCACTTTCTTCTCCATTCTAAAAGCAGAGCTATTGTCAATGACAACGCAATTATTTGCCGCAGCTATTGGAGCATATTTTTTGCTAATATTTGCTCCCGCAGAAAAAAAGACAATATCAAAATCTTTTAAAGAGGAACTTTTTAATTGTTTTATTGTAATTGGCTTTCTTTTGTAGAAAATTGATTTACCTGCAGATCTTTTAGAGCCAAACAGTGACAATGCGGAAATCTTAAATTTTCTTTCTTGAAGAATCTTTATAATTTCTAGCCCAACTGCTCCGCTAGCACCAACAATAGCTACCCTCATAACTCAATCTCACTTATTTTTTCTATATTTTTTAATTCTAGATTATCAACTTTTGTGTTTACCCATGTTGAGAGTATGCCCTCTATATCAGTTTCTTTTACACTCATTAATCCGATTCCTAATATGTTAGCATCATTCCATTTTCTGGCACCTTCTGCTACTTGTTCGCTATTGCAAAGGGCAGCTCTAATTCCTTTGAATTTGTTTGCCACAATAGTAACACCTGTTCCTGTACAGCAAAAAAGTAACCCAAAGTCTGATTTATTCTCTTGGACATCTTTTGAAACCATTTTTGCAATTTCTACCCAATCTAACCCATCACCGGCCAAGCTTCCGTATTCTATAAGAGGATAATTATTCTTAAGAAGATATTCTTTCGCGATGGATACACATTTAGACTTATTGTCTGCGCCAATAGAAAAGCGAATATTTTTTATCATTACTTTTTTTTACCTTTCTTTTCTTTTATATTACTTTAAAAATTATCTAATAGGAATTTTATATGTCTATAATGAATAATAAAATTAAGAAAGTTCTAAAATTAGCTTGTCTAGAAGCAGGAAAAGTAATATTAAAGAACTATGGAACTATAAAAAGTGTAAAGTCTAAAGGTAGAAATGACTGGGTAACAAAGCAAGATATTCTAATAGAAAGACGTGTAATTAAAATAATAAAGCGCGATTTTCCTGACTCAGCTTTTATTGGAGAGGAGACTGGAGTATCTAGTAAAAAAATGGATATGACTTGGATTATAGATCCTATTGACGGAACAAATAATTATATTCATGACTACCCTTTTTTTTGTACATCCATCGGTGTGATGATAAAAGGTGAGATGACCCATGGAGCAGTTTATGACCCTTTAAGAGAAGAGTTCTTTTATGCTCAAAAAGATCATGGTGCGTTCATGAATGAAAAAAGAATTAAAGTTAGTGAAATCAGGAAGTTGTCTGATTCTTTGTTATGCACAGGATTTATTACATCTAAGGTATCTTATGCTAAGAAAAATATTAGCAACTTTACAAGATTGGTATTTAAAGCAAGATCAATTAGAAGAGATGGGTCTGCTGCACTAGATTTAGCGTATGTTGCGTGTGGAAGATTGGATGGTTTTTGGGAGCTTGGGCTTAATAGTTGGGATACTTCTGCTGGTGTATTACTTGTAGAAGAAGCCGGGGGAAAAGTTATCAACTCCAAGGGTAAAAAATTTAATATACTAGAAAATAAAAGTCTGATATCCGCAAATAAATACTTAGTTAAGAAATTATTGGTCGAAATTAAATCTAATCAAGTTTAGCACTAAAGGTAATTTTTAATTATTGAGGAATTATTCTTCATAACTTCTTTTATTGTTCCTGAAGCAATAATCTTTCCACCCTTATTGCCACCTCCAGGGCCAATGTCTATTATATAGTCTGCAATTTTTATTATATCTATGTTGTGCTCTATGATAAGTAGAGTGTTTCCGCTTCCAACTAAAAATTCAAAGGTTTGTATCAAATTTCTTAAATCATCAACGTGAAGTCCTATTGATGGTTCGTCTAAGATGTAAAGAACATTCTTTGTGTTCTTTGCAAGCAATGACTTTGCAATTTTAATCCTTTGTGATTCACCCCCAGATAAAGTATTAGTAGGTTGCCCGAGGGACAAATATCCTAGACCAACAGAGGATAAAATCTTTAGTTTTCTAACTATTTTGTTGTGATTTTGAAAGAAAACAATTGCCTCATCGGTAGTGAGATCTAATATTTCATTTATATTCTTTCCTTGGAACTTAATTTTTAAGATATTGTTGTTAAATCTTTTTCCATTACAAGAATCACAAACAACTTCAAGATCAGAAAGAAACTGCATTTCTACAATCTTCTTTCCGTCACCCTTGCAGTCGTCGCATCTTCCTCCATCTGTATTAAAAGAAAAATCCCCCGGCTTTAATCCTTGTGATTTAGATTCTGAGACCTTAGATATTATCGACCGAATATCGTCATAGATTTTCATGTAGCTTGCTGGATTTGATCTTGCGCTAGTTCCAACTGTATCTTGATTTATCATTATCAGCTCATTAATCTTCGATAAACCTGAAATAGAATCTACTGAACCTGGATTTGTGTAAGTTTGCCCAAATTGTTTGCAGGCATTTCCATAGAAACAGTCTTTAATAAGTGTGCTTTTACCTGAACCGGAAACTCCCGTGACACATGTAATACACCCTAAAGGTACTTCAAAGCTGACGTTCTTGATATTGTTTAATGATGCGTTCTTAATCTTTATCCTATCTTTTGAAAGACTTTTTGATATAGATTTTTCTATTTGAATTCTTTTGTTTAGATATTTTGACGTAATTGATTCTTTATTTCTTTTAAGTGACTTATAGTCACCACAATGAATTAATTCCCCCCCCATTTTTCCTGATCTTGGTCCTAGCTCAATAATCCAATCAGCTTTTGATATAATACTTAAATCATGCTCAATTAGAATAATAGTATTATCTAGATTCCTAAGGTTAATAATAGTTTTGTACAGATTGTTAATATCTTTGGCATGAAGTCCGATTGATGGTTCATCTAAAACATATAAAGTATCAGTAAGTTCAGACCCAAGTTGCTGAGAAAGATTAACTCTTTGAATTTCACCTCCAGACAAGGTTCTACCTAACCTATTGAGTGATAAGTATTCTAGTCCAACTTCTATTAGAAATTTGAGTCTAGATTTACATTGTTTCAAGGGCTCATCTATTATTTTAGTATCAACGTCTTTAATCTCTAACTTATTAAAAAAAATCTCAAGTTCTTCAATGCTTAAGTCACAAAGTTCATTTATGGTTAATCCATTTAGCCGAACATTAGAAGCAATCTTATTAATTCTTGAGCCTCCACATTCGTTGCAAAGAGTAGGAGTTCTATATTTACTTAAGAGTACTCTGATATGCATTTTGTAAGTCTTTCTTTCTAGCCTTTTAAAGATTCCATTGATTCCTTTGTGTGTAGAGTCACCAGACATAATTAAAGCCTTATCTTTCTTTGATACTTTAGAGAAAGGCAACTCAGTGTTGATATTGTTCCTCAAACAAAATTCTAAGAACTTTCTTCTTTCGTAACCAAGTGATGGTCTCTCAATCACAGAAATGGCACCATTTATAATTGATAAGCTATCGTCTTGGACTATTAAATTCATATCTGGGGTTAGTGTGTTCCCAAACCCTTTGCATTCTCTGCACGCACCATTCGGTGTATTAAAAGAGAAATTATTTGGAGCAGGCCTTTTGTACTCTTTCAAGCAATTTGGGCAACAGAGTTCTTTTTTATAATCTAAAACTTGCACCATATTCTTGTCATATATGTTGACCTTGTTTGAAAGAGAAAAGCATAATTCTAGAGATTCGATAATTCTAGAAAAATTTGATTTTGTTATTACTACCTTGTCAATAAGCGGTTTAAAAGAAAAGTTGCCTTCTTCTTTGTCTTGGATAAGTTTAATCTTATTGTTAACTATAATCTCAAAAATCCCAATTTTTCTTAATTCTTTTTCGTCTATGTTTCTATTATTTTCTATAGCTATAGAAAGTTCATTATTTTTAAATTTCTTCAAAATATCTTTATAAATACCTTCTGGACTAAGTGAAGTACATTCCTTATGACAATCAACACAGAATATACTACCAACTCTACTGTAAACAATTCTCATATAGTCATAAATCTCAGATAGAGTACCAACGGTTGACCTGGAATTCTTTACGGTATTTCTGCTCTCTATGCATATTGACGGTGGAACACCGTTTAAAGAAGTTATTTGTGGTTTTTCTATCTTTTCAAGAAATTGTCTTGCATATGTTGAGAGTGATTCAAGATATCTTCTTCTACTTTCCGCATGGATTGTACCGATGGCTAGTGAGGACTTTCCTGAGCCTGATAAACCAGTAACTACACAAAGGCTATACCAAGGTATTTGACAGTTCACCTTCTTCAGATTATTTGAAGAAGCACCTTCGATTGTAATTACCTTTTCCATTATTTTATTATAGTAACTATTTTTTTGAGTTCCTTGAATTTTTTTACATTTTGAGTAGTCTGAAGATAAGCCATGGCACTAACAAAAATAATAGATAGCGAAGTTTCTTCCTTAATTAATAGTGAAATCAAAAGGCAAGAATATGAGCTTCAGATGATTGCTTCTGAAAACTATGCTAGCGAAGCTGTAATGGAAGTTATGGGCTCAGTCCTTACTAATAAATATGCTGAGGGATATCCAGGTAAAAGATATTATGGTGGATGTCAATTTGTTGATGTTGCAGAACAGTTAGCAATTGACAGGGCAAAAAAGCTTTTTGGGGCTGAAGCTGTCAATGTACAACCTCACTCGGGTGCTCAAGCTAATATGGCTGTATTTTTAGGCTTTCTTGAACCCGGTGATACGGTGCTAGGTATGAGCTTGGACCATGGTGGACACCTTTCTCATGGCTCAAAGGTCAATTTTTCTGGGAGAGTCTATAACTCTATTTCATATGGAGTAAATAAGATACTTTCTTGATTGATTATGACGAGCTTGAAGACTTAGCTCTTAAGAATAAGCCTAAGTTAATTATCGCTGGTTGGAGTTCTTACCCCAGAGATTTAGATTATAAGAGATTTAGAGAAATAGCTGATAAGTCAGGTTCTTTACTCTTGGCAGACATAGCTCATCCGTCAGGGCTAATTGCCGCAGGCCTATATTCTAATCCAATTCCATTTTGTGATTTTGTTACTACAACAACCCATAAAACCTTAAGGGGCCCTAGGGGTGGGATGATAATGACAAAAGAGGAGCACTCAAAGATAATAAATAGTCGCGTCTTTCCTGGTACACAAGGAGGTCCATTAATGAATACTATTGCTGCTAAAGCAGTTGCTTTTAATGAGGCACTAACTGATTCATTTAAAGACTATCAAAAACAAGTGTTAGTTAATTCTAGGTTGTTAGCAAGTATATTGATAGATAAGGGCTTCGATTGTATTACCGGCGGAACAGACACTCACCTAGTTCTTCTTGACCTCAGAGGCTCTGGAGTTACAGGAAAGGAAGGAGAGGAAGCTCTTGCCTCTGCAGGAATCACAACCAATAAAAATGCTATTCCATTTGATCCATTACCACCTTCTGTTGCGTCAGGAATAAGGATTGGTACTCCTGGTATTACAACTCGTGGAATGAAAGAGGATGAGATTGGTCAGATTGCTGAATTAATATCCAAAGTTCTATCAGATTGCAATAATGAAGGTCTCTTATCTTCATGTAAGAAAGAAGTTAATGATTTATGTTCAAGGTTCCCTATTTATCCTAATTTATTATAGTTTTATATTCAATTTTAGTTAATTTTTATGATAGAATCAGTTCATGACTTATCAAGAATCTGGATGTTGTACGATTGAGAATACTAAAGTTATAGATTCAAGGCAGGGATCTGATTCTAGGTCTATAAGAAGAAGAAGAGAGTGTGCAACTTGCTCCAGAAGATTCACTACTTACGAAAGAGTAGAGGACTACGAATTAGTTGTTCTTAAAAAGGACGGGACTATACAAGAATTTAATAAAACAAAGATAATTGAGGGTATGTTTAGTGCTTGCCAAAAAAGAAATATTTCCATGAAGCAGATTGAAGATGTTGTTCAACTAATTGAAAAGGAATTGATAGAGTCTTCAAGAAGAGAAGTTAAATCTAGCGAGATTGGAGATCTTGTTATAAGGCATCTTTATGAGATTGACAAAGTAGCCTATATTAGATTTGCCTCAGTTTATAGATCTTTTAATAACTTAGAAGAATTCTCGTCCGAATTGGATTCTTTAATAAAGAAAAGTTAAATGATTATTGATTCACATGCTCATTTATATACTTATGAAAATATAGACGAAATTATTTCAGAGGCAAAAGAGTCTAAAGTTGAGGCTATTGTTTCGATTTCTACCGATTTGGAGTCCTCCGAGCTGAACGTCGGAATTTCTGAAACATATGACAATGTTTTTTGCTCCGTCGGAGTTCACCCGTGCGATATAATAAAACATAAAATATTAGATTTAGATAAAATAGAAAAACTTTCCAGAAGCATTAAAAATAAGGCAATTGGTGAGATTGGTTTGGACTTTTTCTATTCTAGCAACGATAAGAAAGATCAATTTGAGTTCTTTGACTATCAAATAGATATTGCAGAGAGAGTAGGCCTACCTTTTGTTGTACATGCCCGTGATTCGTACCCAGAGCTTGTTGATTATTTGAGTTCCAGAAAAATAAAATCAGATTTCGTTGTTCATTGTTATACCGGAGATAAGACAATTGCAAAAAAGCTTCTAGACTTGGGTTCCTACATATCTTTTACCGGAATTGTTACATTTAAAAAAGCTAGCGAACTTAGGGATGTTGCCGAATATATTCCAAATAATAAGATGATGATAGAAACTGATTCGCCATACTTGTCTCCTCATCCGAATAGAGGTAAAACCAACTATCCAAAAAACTTAATTTATATTGCAGAATGTATTTCTAAAGTAAAGAAAATGGACTTAGAAATTTTTTGTAGTTATTTGAAGAGGAATACAGTTAAATTCTATAAACTATGAGAAAACCTAACGTAGGAATTACTATTGGTGATTTTAATGGTATTGGACCTGAAGTTGCACTCAAGTCTTTGCAAAACAAAGATATTTTGGAAAGGTGCAATCCTTACCTGATTGCAAGTAGGAAGGTTACTGATTTGTTAAATATCCAAATTGATAAAAGAATCCAAGTTCTTGAACCTAATTGTGAAGTTAGACTTACGGAAGGGAGGCCAACAGTTTACTCAGGTAGGGCATCCTTAGAATACATATCCCTAGGAATTGATCTTGCTAAAAGGAACGACATAGATTGCTTAGTTACTGCTCCTATAAGCAAGACAGCAATCTCATTAGCTGGTTCAAAGTTTAAAGGCCACACCGACCTGCTCCAAGATGCTTTTAAGAAAGAAGTAGTTGTTATGGCTTTCTTCTCAGAATATTTTAATGTCTCTCTTGCTACAATTCATATCCCAGTCAATAAGGTTTCCAAATCAATAAGTAAAGAATTGATAATTCAGCAGATTGATATAATTAACAATTTTTTAAAAAACTATCTTAAGAAGAAGACCCCGAATATCGGGATTTGTGGTTTAAATCCTCATGCTTCTGAAGATGGAAATATTGGAACTGAAGACTTGAGCATTATTGCTCCTGCATTAAAGGTCTTAAAGAAGAAAGGAATAGCTATCAATGGACCATATCCTGCAGATACTATATTTGTTGAGAGCAATAGAAAAGAGTTTGATATGATTCATGCCATTTATCACGATCAAGGACTAATTCCGTTTAAGATGGTTGCGTTTGATAAAGGAGTAAACGTTACATTAAATCTTCCTTTCATCAGAACCTCGCCAGATCATGGGACTGCTTACGATATTGCTTGGAAAAATATGGCGAGTTCCACAAGCATGGAAGAGGCTATATTGTTAGCCATAAAATTTTATAATTCGTCTACTTTATAAGAATACTTTTCTAGGCTTTCCCGCAGATTCTTGTTCACCAATAATTCCTTCTCTTTCCATCATCTCAACGATGTTTGCAGCCCTGTTGTAACCAATTTTGAGTCTTCTTTGTATCATTGAGATTGACGCAAGCTTGGTCTGTTTCACTATATCTAAAGCTTCCTCATAAAGAGCATCTTTTTCATAAGTAATAGCTGATTGAGACTCTTCTTCTTCCTCATATGCTTTTGTTATATCAGAATTGTAATTAGGGGGTGCCTGTTCTTTAAGATAGCTTGATATATTCTCTCTCTCTTTGTCAGATATTATAGAACCCTGAATTCTTATTAAATTATTTGGAGGCTGAAGTAGCAACATGTCACCTTTTCCTAGTAGTTCTTCTGCTCCAGAAGCGTCAAGAATAATCCTAGAATCTACTTTTGATGAAACAGCAAAAGATATCCTAGCGGGAAAGTTTGCTTTAATAAGACCTGCAACAACATCTGCAGATGGTCTTTGACTAGCAACTATAAGATGAATTCCTGCTGCTCTAGCCATTTGAGATAAACGCGTAATGGACTCTTTGATTTCATTTGGAGCAACAAACATTAAGTCAGCTAGCTCATCAATTATAATTACTATAAAAGGAAGGCTCTCAGTTGAAGAGTCAATTTTCCTATTGTAAGAATCAATATCTCTTACGCCCACATCTGATAATAGCTTGTATCTAGTCTCCATTTCTTTTACTGCCCATTTTAATGCCGCAGAAGCTTTCTTAGGATCTGTTACTACAGGATGAAGTAAGTGAGGTATCTCTTCGTATCCTGATAATTCCAGCATCTTTGGGTCAATCATTATAAATTTTAGCTCTCTTGGCGTAGCCTTATAAAGCATGCTTGTAATTATGCTATGGAGAAAGACACTTTTACCAGACCCAGTAGTTCCTGCAATCATTAGGTGTGGAGCAGTTTTAAGGTCTGTAAAAAGTGGTATTCCGGAAATATCTTTTCCAAGCGATAAATTTATAGGACTAGAACTCTTTTTAAATTGATCTTTAGATAAAAGCTCTTTTAGGTACACGATTTCTCTTAAGTCATTTGGAACCTCAATTCCTATAACATCTTTGCCGGGGATAGGTGCAATTATTCTAATCCTTGTTGCTTTTAAAGCCATAGCGAGATCGTCTGATAAAGAAGATATTTTATTTATCTTAGTACCTGCTTCAGGCCTGTATTCGTATAGTGTAATTACGGGTCCAGGTTTTATCTCTGTTATTTGACCATTAATTCCAAAATTTAAAAGTTTTTCTTCAATCTTCTTCGCTTTTTCTAAGGCCTTTTCTTTGTCATAGCTTATAGGCTGTTCTTTGGGTTCATCCAGCAGGTTTAGACTAGGAAGAGTAAAATTATTGAATTTCTTACTATCTTTGCTTGTTAAATTCTTGGGCTTTATAATTTCTTGATCATCAGGATTTGATTTAATTTCAATAATCGGATCTTTCTTCAAATCGTTCTCAACATTAATTTTAATTTTATTCTTTGAATCGTTGTCAAATTTAATTTGAGCATCATTATTTTTGGAGGGATTTGGAACGAATTTTCTTATATACTTGATGATATTATTAAGAAGCCCTGAAATTGGACCTTTATTTAGCTGCTGTATTGAAAAGAAAAGAATAAATATGTAAAACAAGCTCGTTCCGAGATAGCCAGTGATTTGTTTAACCAAGAAAGCTGTAATTTTACTAGGTATAAATCCGATAAATTTATATTCTGCGATTGAGAACAGTTCTTTAAATATTTTAAACAAACCCCCGGTGGCGATGGTAATCAGTAAGACAAAGAAGATTTTTTTTGAAACTTCTTTGTTCTCACTACTTGTTAGAAATTTTGCTGATGCTATAAAGCCAGATATTGAAACAATTAAACCTGGTGTTCCAAAATAGTAGTAGAATTTATCTGCGATTAAGAATCCGAAGTTACCAATTAACGAGCCAGTATTAGAAAGCTCTAAAAGATTGACAATAATTCCAAGGGTCAATATGAGTGAAACTAGTATTCCTAAGAGAGCGAAGAAATATTTAAAGAAAATTTTAATAAGATTTAAAAATTTTTCCTTTGATTTAAACATTTAGACTCATTTATGAAAATAGCGAAGTGTTAAAAATAAGTCAACCTTTAATTTTGGAATTAGTAAATTTAGGAGTTAGAATTAATATAATTTTATGTACAAGCTAATAAAGCCGCTGATATTTAGTCTTAATCCAGAACTTGCACATAATATTGGAGTGCTATTTATTAAAAGAGGCATCTTGAGCCTCTTTGATAGTAGTCCTGATGAGGAATTGGCAGTAAGAGTTGCTAATATAGATTTTCCATCACCTATAGGATTAGCTGCTGGCTTTGATAAAAATGCTGAGATCTTCCATGAAATATTTAAAATTGGATTTGGATTTGTTGAAGCTGGGACTGTTACACCTAAGCCTCAATATGGAAATCCAAAGCCTAGAATATTTAGACTCAAGGAAGACCTTGCACTAATAAATAGACTAGGATTTAATAATGTTGGCCTGGATGAGTTTGTTTCGAATATAGTGACGAATAAGTCAGTTAATAATTCACAAAAGATTGGTGCCAATCTTGGACCTAATAAAGACTCTGTTGATAGAATAGGCGACTATTTGGAAGGCATAAGAAGAGTTAGTAAAGTTGTTGACTATATTACCATCAATGTATCTTCTCCCAACACAGAAAATCTAAGGGATTTTGAAAACTCTAATATAGCTGAGCTTTTAAAAGAAATTGAAAATAACAGAGTTGACGATACTCCAATCTTTATTAAGATTTCACCAGACGTAGAAAATAAGCAAATTTCTTCTGTAATAGAGGCAACGATTAAACATAAAATGAACGGCTTGATAGTAAGTAATACATCTAAAGATAGAAAGTTCAGATTAAAATCTAAGAATATACCTAAGGATGGTGGTCTCTCTGGTTCACCAATACTTAGTCTTTCAAATGAGAAGCTATCTTTCGCATATAGTATTGCAAAGAGTTCCATTCCAATTATTGGAGTTGGGGGCGTATCTTCGGGAGCCGATGCTTATAAAAAAATTAAACTTGGAGCAAGCCTAGTCCAGCTTTATACATCGCTTATTTACGAAGGACCATTCCTAATTTCTAAGATTAATAATGATTTAATAGAATTAATGAAGTTAGATGGGGTGAGCAGTCTCTCTGAAGTGGTAGGAACTACAAGGCTAAGATCCTAAATAAGGCTTTCTCCATTATCAACTTTAAAGCTCTCACCGTTAATAAACTTAGATTCAATAAGTAGATGGGCTGTATTTACAATATCGTTTATTGCATTTTTGGAATTATATGAATTATTGTAAAGATTCTTTGATGAGTTAATTGGCTTTAAGATTTTCCCGGGAGCTATGGAGTTTACTTGAACGTAGGGCGAAAGTTCCAGGGACATAACCTTTGTCATAGTCTCAAGCCCACCCTTGGATATGCAATAATGACTATAGTCCTTCCATGTCTTGGAGACACCGATTGAATCAGTAAAGTTAATTATCTTCCCATTCTTCCTTTTAATCATTTTAGAGGATATAAATTTAGATAAAAGGAATGGTGCTTTTAAGTTCACATCTATCATTTCATCTAAATCTTTATTAGATATCTTGTTGAGCTTTTTTGCCTTAAAGATGGATGCATTATTAATTAAGACATCAATTCTTCCATATAATTTCTCTGCCTTAAGTACAAAGCTTTCAATATTTGAAGTCTCTAGTAAGTTAAATTTAATTGGCTTGGCAGAGCCCCCATCTTTACTTATTCTCTTAATCAGAGCTTCAACTTCTTTATGTGACTCATTGTAATGTAAAATGAATTTATAACTTTTATCAATCTTGCTTAGTCCAAGGACAAGTTCCTTACCAATCCTTTTTCCAGACCCTGTTATAAGAATAATTTTTTTTTTGTTCTTCATGTCGTTTCAATTTTTATTTCTTGCAACTCCCAATCTTTTGTATTTAATATGTAGCCTTTTAATTCGTTAAACTTGGCATTCATTATTGAATATATTAAATATATAGTGTCTGGCTGTGCATATAAGTTGTCTGTTGGAGAAGCATATGATTTGTGATCGGGATGAGAGTGATAAATCCCAATAATCCTTAGACCTTTATCTTTTGCGACAACCTCTGCATGCTCGTACTCCCCTTCTTTCATTTCAAACCTTATTTCAGGCGTCTCTTTATTTATATTCTCACATACTAGAATTTCTTTTATATCAAATTCATTATCCATTCCGTCGGATTCTTTTTCCCCATATCTTATTTCACCAAGCAAAAAACCACAAACCTCATATGGGAATCCTTTTTCTGATATATCTACAAGTTGATTATTCGTTTCTAATGAAATCTTTACCACCAGACACCTCCACTTAGATATCTGTATCCTCCGTCGGGTACAACGCATACAATGTTAGCGGCGTCTGTTTCTTTAAGGATTTCTAAAGCTGACAAAACTACAGCTCCGCCTGAATGTCCAACAAACATACCCTCAAGTTGCATTAATTTCTCCATAATTAGATAAGATTCCTCGGTGTTAGCGTTATATAATATATCAAGCTCTTGTTCATTGTATATGCCTGGTATGATTGATGAAGGAATATGTTTTAGACCCTCTAGTCCATGCAATGGCTCGTCGGGTTGCACGCCAACTATTTTTATTTCTTTATTCATCGATTTTAAATATCTTCCGGTACCCATAACAGTGCCACTGGTTCCGATTCCGCTAATTAGATGTGTTATCTTACCTTTCGTTTGTTCCCAGATCTCGGGTCCTGTTGTTGTATAATGAGCTAAAGGATTAGCTGTATTATTATATTGGTCAGGCATGAAATATCTATCTGGAAATTCTTTTGCAAGCTTTCTTGCTTCCAGAATTGCTCCATCAGAACCTTCAAGGGGGCTTGAATATATTATCTTTGCGCCATAGGCTTCTAGTGTTTTTTTTCTTTCGATATTTATATTTTCTGGTGTAACGAGTTCTACTTTGAACCCAAGAGCAGAGCCAATCATAGCGTACGCGATTGCAGTATTTCCAGACGAAGAGTCCATTATAGTTTTTTCTTTTGTAAGCCTACCACTTCTTATTCCATCGTTTATCATAAATAATGCCGCTCTGTCTTTAATGGAGCCACCAGGGTTAAACCACTCTGCTTTGACGAAGATGCTCTTGTCAGTTGATAATCCAGCGAATTTATTTAGCTGGATTAAAGGGGTGTTCCCAATTAAATCTATTATTGAGTCAGTCCTATGTAAAGGGTTTAAACCTAAGCTCATCGTATTAATTTAACATAAAAAGAAATTAGATTTGTAGAATTAATTAACTTAGTTGTTTGATTATAGATTGAAAAATCTTTTTCCCATCAAGTCCACCAAGTAGGTTCTCGGAAACTCTTTCCGGGTGCGGCATTAAACCTAAAACGTTTCCTTTCTTATTACGTATTCCAGCAATATTCATTATAGACCCATTCGGATTAGAATCAATGTCGCACAATCCTTTAGAGTTTACATACTGAAAGATAATTTGGTTAAATTTCTTGACCTCACTAACTTCAGATTTATTTAAGAAAAAATTTCCTTCCGCATGTGCTATAGGAATTTTTAATATTTCATTGTGAGAATATTCAGAGGTAAAAATAGAATTGCTATTAGTTACTTTGAGATTGACATCTTTGCAGATGAAGTTTAAAGATTTATTCCTCAGAAGGACGCCTGGTAAAAGTTTCAATTCAGTTAGGATTTGAAAACCATTACAAATTCCAATTACAACACCCCCATTATGAGCAAAATCTTTTATTTTTGAACTAATATTGCTTTGTGCAGCAATTGCGCCAGTTCTTAGATAGTCTCCATAAGAGAAACCTCCAGGGACGATTATGCAATCAAGATTCTTTAATGATTTTGAATCATGCCAAATATATGAGCAATTTTGTTTTAAAATATGTTTAACAACATAGAAACAGTCTTGTTCACAATTTGATCCAGGAAACTGTATTACTCCGAAATTAATTTTTCTCATTTTCTATTTTTATTTTATATTTTTCAATTATTTCGTTTACAAGAAATTTCTCACATAAGTCATTTACCGTATTTCTGCAACTTGTTTTGTTTTTTGATTCTAATGTGAACTCTATTCTCTTGCCGACGCGAAAATTAGCTGCCAAATATTTTGAGTTATTTTTTAATGTTAGCTCTATAGCCTCACCTTGTGGATCAAGAACGCTATCTATTGGCATAATCTCTATCGTTATATTAAACTTACTCATCTAACCTATTTAATTTGCCCTATGATTTTATTTAATTCTTCAAGGCTATTATATTCTATCTCTATTTTCCCATTTATCGAGTTTCCTTTTATTTTTATCTTAGAACCAAGCTTCGTTTCTAAGATTTTGATAATATTTTCAATATATATATCTTGCTTTTTTTCTTTCGAACCGACCTTCGTCTTGTGATCTCTTCCTAGTTTTTCTACTTGCCTAACACTTAAATCTTTATCAATTATAACTTTAGCAATCTTAATTAAGTCAGTATTTTCTGAGAATGAAAGCAAAGCTAAGCCATGCCCTCTCGTTAGCTTCTCTTCTACTATCAGCTTTTGTATCTCAACCGGTAGGTCTAATATTCTGAGAATATTAACAATCCTAGTTCTTTTCTTACCTGTGATAGACACTATTCTTTCTTGAGAGAAACTATATTTTTCAATCAATTCCTTAATAGCCAAAGCCTCCTCAATTGGATTCAAATCTTCTCTTTGAATATTCTCCATAATTGCTAATTCTAAGGTTTTTTCATTTGTTGCTTTTGCCACTATAATAGGAACTTTGGTCAGGCCAGCTAATTGAGCAGCTCTCCATCTACGTTCACCAGCAATAATTTCATACTTATTGTTTCCAACTTCTCTAACAGCAATCGGTTGAAGAATTCCGTTAACTTTTATGGATTCTGCTAAGTCATTTAGAGGTTCTTCATTAAAAGATTTCCTTGGTTGTTCTTTGTTGGGTGATATATCTACAAGGAAAGCTTCGGACTTACTTTTTTGCTCTTCCCTGTCTTTATTTATATAATTTGCATCATTCGATCTTATTAGAGAGCCCAGACCTTTACCTAGTGATTTTTTCAATAAAAGTTCCTCCATTTTTGGATATTATTTCTTTTGATAAATTTAGATAACTAATTGCTCCCAAGCATTCGCTATCATAATCAAAAATGCATTTTCCAAAACTAGGTGATTCAGCAAGTTTAACATTTTTAGGGATTAATGTTTTTAATACTTTTTCTTTAAAGAATTCTTTAACCTCAGAGGCTACAGTTTTACATATATTATTCCTCGAGTCATACATTGTTAAGAGAAGGCCTTCAATTTGAAGGGATGGGTTTAACCTGCTAATAATAAGCTCTATGGTTTTGTTTAATTGAGCTAGTCCTTCCATTGCAAAAAATTCACATTGTACAGGGATTAAAAGCGAATCTGCAGCAGTAAATGCATTAATAGTAAGAAGACTAAGAGAAGGTGGACAATCTATTAGAATGTAGTCGTAATCATTAAGTGAATTATTGGATAGAGCTTTTTTAAGAATCCATTCTCGATCTTGAATAGAATAAAGCTCTATGTCAGCGCCTGATAAGTCTCCTACAGATGGTGAGATTGTTATCTTTTTATTATTATTTAAGTTTATAGTTTTGAGAGTTTCATTTAAGTTAAGCTCGCCTAGTAAAACATTATATATAGACTGGTTAAGTAAAGATTTATTAATGCCTAAACCACTTGTAGAATTACCTTGAGGGTCCAGATCTATTATTAAGCTTTTCTTGCCAAGTAGACTTAAGCCAGAGGCTAGATTTATAACAGTGGTAGTTTTTCCTACTCCACCTTTTTGGTTAACTATTGCAATTGTTTTCGGCATTTAATCTATTATATATCTTAATTTTTACTTTATAAAAAAATATAATATGAAAAAACAATGGAAAGAAAATTGGGATTTACCACCTATCGTAGAAAACGATACACCATTTGAGGATAGATATCCACACGAAATAGGTATGCAAATAATGGACATTTGTAATTTAAGATGTTCACACTGTTATTTAGAAATCTTAGATGATGACGGAGTGCCTTGGCAAGTCGGTAAAAACGCAAAAGGACATATGCCAATAGAGTTATTTCACAAGATAGTAAATAATCTAAAAGATATATTACCACACGTCAAAACAGTAAACTTCACGGCAGTTGAAGGACTATTTCACCCACACATTTGGGAAATCATAGATACTTTACGGAGTATAAATTCAGAGATTGGAATCAGAATTGATTCAAATGGTATGTTATTGAATGAAAAAAATATCTTGAAGTTAAAGGAACGAGGTAATGTTGACTTAGGTGTATCATTAGATGGGTGTACCAAAGAAAGTGTAGAAAGTTTTAAAACAGGGGTTAAGTTTGATAGGGTAATTCGTAATATGAAATTACTACAAAAGCACAATATGTCAGTCAGAACAATCTTTGTTTCACATAAAGATAATATTGAAAGTATGTTAGATTATGTTGACTTTTGTGCAGACTTAGGAGTTGAATCAATTAAAGTCAATACATTGATACCTTATGAAATTAAATTCTCACCATTTACATTAGCAGGAGAAAAACCAATTGAGTATGTTGATAATATTTACAAAGAAGCAAAACTAAGAGCATATAATAAAGGTATGGATTTCTTTTATCGTAGAACATTTGTAAAACCATTGGGTTGTGGTGGAGCATCATATACTTTACAGATTGATGTCGATGGAAGTGTATCACCTTGTAGTTGGTATTCAAAACCAACACCATTTAGTTTGTTTGGAAAAACAACAACTACAAAGCAAGTTATTTGGGGAAATGCTGCAACAGACGACATTATGGAATTATGGACAAAAAAGAATTGTGTAGGATTTAGAAAGATACTACATAACAGAATACTACCAAAAGGGTGTAAAGGTTGTCCACAAGGGGAATTAGGTGTTACTTAATGAAAGGCGCTAGACCGATACCAGATAAAACTTCTTATAATTTTATCACTAAAAATATCAACGGAAAATCACTATATGAAAAAAATCTTGTAAAAGACTTTTGTAATTCATATTCAGAGTGGATTCAATCATCCAAATTAAACAATTTAGAAAATCTAAACAAATTCAAATCATTACAATTTGTTCACGGAACAGCACAATCATTTGATTTCTTTTATTTACAAAACCACAATAAACGATTCAGAATACTAAGAGGTGATTTTATGTATCATCAAA
>ENA-OREN01002501-OREN01002501.1-marine-metagenome-genome-assembly--contig:-NODE-2501-length-18570-cov-4.414265_pt1 | contig 18570 bp, 16 predicted proteins | sample MGYA00248624_ERZ508555 | MGnify/ENA primary metagenome ERZ508555 (study PRJEB26222, sample SAMN06267773) | marine metagenome | isolation source: Saanich Inlet, British Columbia, Canada | place...
GCAATGACAGGGGCGAGAATCAAAAAGGCTAAAAAATATATTGGAGATGAGGCATTTTTACTAACTTATGGTGATGGCGTTGCAGATATTGATATTAAAAAAACGCTTGATTTTCACGCACAACATGGTAAGTTGATGACAATGACCTCGGCTCAACCTGATGGCAGGTTTGGCGCATTGAATGTTAGTAAAGATAATCAGGTTTTAGAATTTAAAGAAAAACCTAGGGGCGATGGTTCGTGGATTAACGCAGGATATTTTATTTGTCAGCCAGAGGTTTTGAATTATATTGATGATGGTGATGATGTTGTTTTTGAGCAAGATCCACTTAGGAATCTTGCAAAAAATGGAGAAATCTATACTTATAAACACGATGGCTTTTGGATGCCTATGGACTCCTTAAGAGATAAGATTAAATTGAATGAGATGTGCGAAGCACAGAATGCACCTTGGATGGTTTGGAACAAGTGATGTTCTCTGATATCTATAAAGGAAAGAAAGTCTTGATTACAGGGCACACAGGGTTCAAAGGTACTTGGCTGACGACTTGGTTATTAAGTCTTGGTGCAGATGTGATTGGTATATCTAAAGACATTCCAACACAACCATCAATGTTTGAAATATTAGGGCTGGAAGATAAAATTCAACACCATAATATTGATATTCGTGATATTAACGCCTTGAGTCAAGTTATTACAGATGAAAAGCCTGATTTTGTATTTCATTTAGCGGCACAAGCAATTGTGTCCACTTCTTATGACGAACCATTAGACACTATCTCATCTAATGTAATGGGCACGACTAACTTGTTAGAATCATTACGGATTTCAAATCATCAGTGTACAGCAATCATTATTACCAGTGACAAGGCTTATGACAATGTTGAGCAAATTTGGGGTTATAAAGAGAATGATCCAATGGGAGGTAAAGATATCTATAGTGGTTCAAAAGGTGCGGCAGAATTGATATTTAAGTCTTATTATCATTCGTTCTTTAAGTCGGAGGAGTCCGGTGTGCGTTTAGCAGTTGCTAGAGCTGGCAATGTGATTGGTGGTGGTGATTGGGCACAAGATAGGATTGTTGTTGATTGTGTTGAGGCTTGGAGTAAATCTAAAAGTGTTGAGATAAGAAGCCCAGGAGCAACACGCCCTTGGCAACATGTCTTAGAGCCTTTGAGCGGATATTTGAATTTAGGCCAGGAACTTTATAATGATAGAGGTTTGAATGGTGAGGGTTTTAATTTTGGACCTCGTGCAGAGCAAAATCATACAGTTGTAGAGTTATTGAAAGATTTGAGTGAGTATTGGTATTTTGAAAATGCATATGATGCATTTACTGTGACAGACAATATCCCCTTCCATGAGGCTGCACTACTGAAGCTTAACTGTGACAAGGCGCTTGCATTGTTGAAATGGCAAGCGACATTGCAATACCAAGATACTATTGAATTTACTTCTAAGTGGTATTACAACTACTATAAAAATAATGGTGATATGATGCAACAAACAATTCACCAGATTGGTGAATATGAAAATATTGCCAAATCAAAATCACTCAAATGGACGGCGTAACTCTTACACCATTGAAAAAAATCACACACCCTAAGGGGGATGTTTTTCATGCCATGAAAGCAAGTGATGATGGGTTTTGTGGATTTGGAGAGGCTTATTTTTCAACTGTTAATAAATCTGACATTAAAGGCTGGAAAAAACATAGCGAAATGACATTAAACTTGGTCGTCGTAACGGGTGAAATTGAGTTTGTAGTTTATGATGGAGACAGTTTTTTAAATGTAAAGTTGTCGAAAGACAATTATCAAAGATTAACAATTAAACCTAACTTATGGCTTGCTTTTAGAGGTGTAGGTAATGAAAATATTTTGTTAAATTTAGCGAGTATTGAACACAACCCAAATGAGACTGAGAATGAAAAACTGGACGATTTTGACTACAATTGGAGAGAGTTGAATCACTTTAAATAGTGTTTAATGGCAATAATTTATGGAAAAAAGTGGCAGATTATTAATTGTAGGAGGCACTGGATTTATTGGTCGAAATGTAGCGATAGAGGCAGTAAATCGCAGATTCCAGGTGTCAATTATCTCTAAAAATAATTGCCCAAAATTAAAACAAGTTAAAGGAATTGAATATATTGCAGTAGATATTACCAAGAAAAAGGACTTGTTAATTAAATTAAAAGGAAAACTTTTTGATTATGTATTAAATTTAGGTGGGTATGTTAACCATGCTAACTTATCAAATGGCGGTGATGAAGTTTTCAATGTACATTTTAACGGTACTAAAAATTTAGTAAATTATATTGATAAAAGCAATCTAAAAGCCTTTATTCAAATTGGCAGTAGTGATGAGTATGGGGGTAATACCGCACCTCAAAATGAAAATCAAAGAGAGTTGCCAATATCTCCCTATTCTTTTGCCAAGGTAGCATCCACTCATTTTCTACAGATGTTATATAGAACAGAGGGATATCCCGTGGTAATTCTCCGCCCATTTCTTGTATATGGTCCTGAACAGGATGATAATAGATTTATTCCTCAAATTATTAAGGGTTGTTTAAGTAATGATAAATTTTCTGTATCTCATGGAGAGCAATTTAGAGATTTTTGTTACATTGACGATGTAGTTGATGCTATTTTTTTGTCAATTAAAAGTGGTGGTTGCTTTGGAAACGTTATCAACATCGCTTCAGGAAAGGCAATCTCTATAAAAGAAGTAATTAAAATTATTCAAAAAATTATTGGTTGTGGCGACCCTCAATTTGGTCAAATTTCATCAAGACCTGGTGAAAATCAACGGCTATATGCTGACATTTCTATGGCAAAAAAGCTACTAAACTGGAATCCAAAAATAGCCTTAAAAGATGGATTGGAGAGGGTTATAAAATTGCAACAAACTAATATTAAAAGAATGCATTAGTATCTTATGAATCATTTACGCCAAAAAATACTAATTACTGAATTGCACGATGGGGTGATAGAAAATGTTGTACTGAGAGCACATTATCTGCTTGGTTATGAGGTATTACTATTTTGCAAAACTAATAAACAAATAAAATTAAGTAAATATAAGTGTAATAACTATAGTACTTTAAAGAATTATGATTTCTCTATTTTTTTTCACAGGAAAGCCGAATGGTCTGAAAAGTTATATGAGACAGTTTTTTCGAATATTGAAGTAAATATTGAAGATAGTATTGAGTCAATAAAGTTCCGTATTTTAATTAAAGATGTATTGCAGAGATCCTTAGGTGGCTTTGATGAGTTGATGTATCTGGCAGAGTTAAAAGAACATGAATATGCCAATGTAAAAATAAGGTGCAGATGGAACCCGGTTAGATCGCAAATTTTAAAAAAAAGTATTGCAACAAATACCGTCACTGTAAGCTTTTCTTTTCTACCTTCTGTTTTTGAGCATATAAAAAAAACTATAAGCCCAGGCACATTAAAAAGATTTATCAATTTAGCTAAGCTAAAGTTGAAACCGAAACCCTTGCTTCATAAAAAAAATTCAAAAGTAATTTTTTTCCCGCATAAGGGTGTTGCATATGGAGATAGTTTCGAAAAGGATTATTACTATAGTGATGTAGCATCATCACCTTTAAATCGAAATAGCATTCTGCATCTAGAGTATGTTGCTTTTGATTCTTCAATTGCTAAGAGCTATATCGATAAAAATTTAGAGTTTGGTTTTATTAAAAAACCAAGAGCATTGGATCTAATAAAGTATTTGATATTTTCTCCGAATTTTAAGGTAAATAAAGTGATTCAGCATATTATCCGGAAAGAATTATCCGGTATGTCGACATTATTGTTCGTATATATAAATGTTATGGCTGACTTCTTGGTAGAATTTTATGTCAAAAAATTGTCATCAGTAACTGGATGTGAATTTGCGCTTTTAGGTTATGATGTGCTTTTTCCCAAGGAAATATCTGTTGCACTCCACAAGCTAAATATAAAAACTATAGCAATTCAGGAGCGCTACACACTACCTCATGCAGGCAATTATAATGTGATAGTTGATAATTATCTGGTTTGGGGTTGCCACGTAGAAAAGATGATTGATGATTCCATTGGTGAGTCTTTTGTTGGTACTTACATAGTTACCGGCCCACCACGGTCAGATAAAATAAACATGCACAGATTAAAATTTATAAAGAATTCTAGAAAAAAGTTTATAGTTTATTCAAATTCACCTGAGCCGAATGCATATATAGATAAGCATACTTTGTTAAATAGTTGGGTGAATATTCACACCCTGCTTACAGATGTGTTAGAGCTTGCAAATAAATACTTTGAATGTGATTTTGTAATACGAGCAAAACACTCTGGCTGGGACAAAATTGATTATTTTGAGAGTATTTTAGAGGCATTAAATCAGAAAAAAAATATTGAAATTGTAAGTGATTATGACAGTATGGATATTTCGTATACACTTCTATCAGATGTGCATGCAATTATAGGACATCATACATCAATTGCCGATGAAGGGTTGTGTTGCGGTATTCCGGCTCTATTTCATGATTTTGGTCCTTATGCAGGGAGTATATATGCAAAGAATTATAATTACAATGAGTTAAAGATATTTTCCGAATCTTCAGATGATTTCCAGTTAAAATTTTTTATTTATTTTGTGGAAGATCGGTATCCTATTGGAGCTACTTCATATATGGAGAGTAGCTACAAAAAAATATGCGATGGCAATGTAGTGGACAGAATTAACAAGACTATAGATAAAATAATAGATACAAATTCATATAATGAATGATATTTGTATTTTTTTGCAAGCTCGAATGTCGAGCAGTAGGCTTCCGGGTAAGTCTTTAATGGATGTATCTGGATATCCATTGGCAGTGTTATCGGCTTTACGTGCAGGGAATACTGGACGTAAAGTTGTTGTTCTCACATCAACAGATAAGTCAGACGATATTCTTTATGATATGATCTCTTCATATGGCATTGAATGCCTTCGTGGCGATCTTAAAAATGTTCTGTTAAGATTTAAAGAAGCTGCCGATAGACTTGGTCTTGATAAGGGCAGCTTAATTGTCCGTTTAACTGGAGATAATATTGTTCCAGATGGTGAATTAATTGATAATTTGATTAAGGCATACCAAGGGCTTGAAAAAATTGACTATATCGGGGCAGACTACCTTAATGATAAATTGCCATATGGTGTCAATGTGGAGTTATTTTTGCTTTCCGCCTTAGATGACGCACACCATAATGCTAGGAGTGCGTACGACTTAGAGCATGTAACTCCATGGATAAAGAAGAATTATAGATGTGATGGCATATCGCCTTATGTTGATAATATCGAGTATGACACTGAAGAATTAAACCTAACTATTGACTCTAATGAAGAGCTTGAATTCATGAGATCAATTTTTCAAAAAATAGATCAGCCATTGGAAATGCCATGGCACAAAGTGTGTAAAATTGCAGATCAAATTAATTCAAAAAAAAATAAGGGAAGGGATGGTAATTTACTTAAAAAGACATAGAACTGCTATTTTTATACAGTTAATTGTTTTACTAATTATTTGTGTCAGTTTTATTATGGCAAAAGTACAATACTTCAGCACTATAACGGTTTATCCTTTGCAAATAACAGAGATTAGTCCTAGCGAAGGTGTGCAAATGAAACAGTACACCCCTGAATACACAATGCAGCTATTTTTGAAAGAGTTATCAAAGGACGGTGTTAGGATGGATGCTTATAAGAATTTTTTATTAAAGAATAAAGTACAGTGTAAAGATCAAAAGTCTCCCAATATTAAGTTTTATGAAAAGAGTGACAGTTCATTTCCAATAGTGAGTTATTACATAACGATCGAAGTGAAAAGTACTTGTAAAAATCTCTCTAATAAGTTTGTTGAATTTCTTCCAGGCTATATGAATGAAATGTTGGCCAACAAGATTCAAGATGTAGAAAATATAAATCTAGGCAGACTTAAAGATAATTTAATTTTAAAATTAGAAAGGGATTTACAAGATGCTAGGAAGTTTTTGTCAAATAGAAAAGAAATATTAAAAAAGATAGTCAAATTAACGGGTAACAAAAATAAACCAAGAGCGTTAACTGCTAATCAAAAAACGTTGCTAAATATTAGAGGTGACAGGACTAGTAGTATATTTAATGTAGATATTCCACTTTCTTATGAGGCTGCAGAGGCAGAGCTTAATTTCCTTTCATCTATGTCTAATTCTGATGAAATATCAATTGACATGATCAACCAAATGCGTGATATTGAAAGGTACAGTATCAAACAAAACTTTCAAGGCGCTAGGCTTGTTCATAGTTCATCTGTTAGTAGTGAGAGAAAATCAAAAAGAAGTCTGTTTTTGAGTTTATTTTTCGCAATTATAACGCTTAGTCTAGGATTTTTAGTTATCTTACTGAATGAGATTATGTTTCAAAAGAAGCGCCGAATAGATTGATATGGCATTATTAAGTGTATCGTCTTATTATGGAAAAAATAAAACAATAGTTGTCAAGTTAGTTCTTATGACACTTGTAGTTGGTGTTTTAGAAGCTGCTGGAATATTTGCCATTATTCCCTATATGGAAATGATGTTTGGAGAGGGAGAAGTCGACTCTTACTTTATGTCTGAACTAGTAGAATTATTTCCTTTTCTTTATGACAAGGTCAACGCCACAGCTTTCTTTCTTGTTTTTTATTTGATTAGGGCGATTACTCTAGCCACATTTGTACATAAGGTGCAAATGGTAGTTGGTAATGCGCATGCCAAATTGCTAAGCAATCTTTTCTTGGAGTCATTTGAAGGGGATGTATACTCCAAAGAACAGTCGTCAGAGTTAATCAGGGCATATACAAGAGACTCACTGGTGTTTGTTTATGCTTTTTTAATACAAGCTAGTGTGCTAGTAACAGAGTTAATTATTTTTATTTTTTTATTTTTTGGCATTGTATATTATCAGCCAGAAGTGGTATGGTTATCTCCAATTTTGATCATATTGGTGTCTTTAGGTTACTATTTAATTAAAAGACGAGTATCGGTATGGTCGAAGGATGTTCAAAAATACGATTCAAAAATGATAAAAAACATTCAAGAGGCGCATTCAGCGCATGATGAGATAACAATCTATCAAGCATTTAAAGGTTTTGAACACAGAGTGAATAATATTTTTCATCGAAAAACATCAGCATATGCTAAAACAGAAAGTCTAATGCAGATGCCAAGAATTATGCTGGAAACTATTTTAGTGTTACTGGTAGTCTTAAGTATTTATTATGTAACCCAAGTCCATACAAGCGCTATAGAACCATCCATTGCTGTTTTTATTGTTCTTGCAGGGTTTAGGTTGTTACCAATGGCGAATAAAATAACTCAGAGTTTGGGTTGGTTTAGAAACGGCACAGTTTCATTGGATGCGTTAAACAAAGTGTATCAACACCCCTATCGTAATCATAAAATAAATATATCTAAAAGCATATCAAGTAGTGAAATGAACAGGCCAGCAGTTACGGTGGAAGATGTGACAGGGAATGTTTATGCAAAACAAAAAAGTAAAGATCGTATTAATTTTACGGCTAATTATGGGGAGATTACTTGTATTATTGGAGAATCTGGATCAGGTAAGTCAACGTTATTAAGGCAGTTATCAGGACTGATAGATGTGCATGGAAAGATTACCTTTATGCCGTATCTTAAAAAGGATAAAAAAAATAAGTTCGATCCAGTTTTGTCTTATGTTCCGCAATCACCAACCATTCTTAATGACTCAATAAGAGCTAATATAGTTTTTATGAGGGATGTATTTTATGATGATATTACAATAGATAAAAGTTTAGAGATTGTAAATTTGAGTCAAAGAGTGCTGTCCTCAACTGATGGTATTAAGGCGATCTTAAGTGAATCTGGCAGAAATCTATCAGGTGGTGAGAAGTATAGGGTCTGCTTAGCTAGGGCATTAGTTAATGATCCAGATATATTAATTATGGACGAGCCGACGTCGTCTTTGGATCAAAAGACTAGTATAGAAATTATTCAGAATATTAGATCCTTTTTACCGAATGCCGCTATTATAATTTCAAGCCACGACCAAAGTATTATAGAGTTATCAAACAGGATAGTTAAGTTATGAATAAAGAAAAAAATAAGAAAATATTGTTTATAAAGAGAATTTTAAATACTTTCTTTTCTCCAAAAATTCATGGTCACTTTAAGAATGGAAAGGGGTTTGAAGTAGACACTAAGCCATCTAGGCTACGCCTTATTTACCACAAGATAACCTCTAGAATCTGGTTTTTCCCAAGCATGTACTTATCAAAATTTTGGGTTGGTGCAGAAAAAGATGGAGATCGTGGTTATACAACATTTATGGAAATTGATGACAAAGCCCTTTTTCTAATAGAGAATTTACAAGGGTTAATTGATAAAAAAAATATGCCAATATTAGATATTGGTTGTAATGTAGGTCGATTTCTCAATGTCTTGGCTAAAGATGGCTGTACTAATCTAACAGGTATTGATATAAATAAATTGGCTATTAATGATTCTTATAATGTTTACCCAGAATTGATTGATAAAGCTGATATGCAATGTACTACCATTCAAGAGTTTTTATCATCCTCAAAGGATAATGCATTCAACTTAATATACACGTATGGGGCAACTGTGGAGTTGGTGCACCCGACATTTCCTCTTGTTAAACATCTCGCTAGAGTTTCTAAAAGATATGTATGTTTATTTATTTCAGAGAACCAATCTTATGTCAGGTTTTGGGAGATAGAGTTTAAGAGACAACGGTTTGAATTGCTTATAAAGGCACCTTATTGTTATAGGAATCATTCCGGAAATTGTGATCAAGTACTATATATTTTTAGAAAGATCTCAGCGTAACTCTTTTTTGATTGATACGTGATAAATAAGATTTCTAGTTATTTTCCTGGCCATGCTATAGGTTTGTTGCTAATAGCTCAGTATCTTGGATCAAATGGGCAAATATTGAATACAGGATATAACCACACGTTATTTTTACAATTATTAGTATCTTTTATATCGCTTTTATTTGCTTACACTGTTAACAGAGAAAAGAGTATCAAAATAATGATTCTCATTCTTCTTTACACTCTGTTGTCTGTAGGTCATTATTTAATGGTTTTAGATATAAATGGTGGCGAGTTTAATATAGGAAATTTGTATTATTATCTTAAGTTTGGCTTCTATAGCTTTGTATTTTTTTTAATCTTTTTTTATTTTAAAAGTCATAACTTTCTTACAACAATAAAATATTTAAAATTTATAGTTATAGTTTTATTTTCAGAATTGTTAATTTATTCTCTTTTTAAATATTTAAGTGTGCCATATGCCACTCTATTTGAATCAGTTGACGGAAGGTTTGCAGGGGTATTTCTTTACCATAATACACTTGTGACTTTATTTGCTTTATTTGTTATATCTTATGCTTTATTTTTTGATTCTTCTAGATGGAAATATATATTTCTAGTTGTTGGTTTTCTTCTTATCTTATCCTCAGGCGAGAGGAGTTCATTGATTGGTTTGTTATTCTTAATAACAACTTATATACTTTTTTGGAGTAAAGACACTAAAGAATTTAAAAAAAGAATATATGCACTTGTGATTATTGCAATATTTTTTCTGTTTTTTGTTGTAGCATATACTTTGTACTTCAGAGGGATGTCTTTGGAATCTTACGAAATGTTTTTCAGACCATTAATTGCGAGAATCTATTTTTCATACTTATCTATTGTTCATGTTTTTGATCAATCTTTATTTGGGTTTGGACCATTTTCGTATTTATTACCAACAAATATTTCAGATATGTATTCACAAGAAGTTTCTGAATTTGTAAAAATAATAGATAATTTATTCGGCTCAAATGAGGCTAAATATATAAATTCCTATCATGATAGCGGAAACTTGACAGGCCCCTCTTCTAGCATTAACTCACATAATACATTTTTATTGATGTTTTATTATTTTGGACTTGTCAGTATTTTTGTTTATACATACTTAGCGTATTTGATATTTGTATATGTTAAATATTTAAGATTAAATCTTAAAGCTATAAAAAGACGTATCACGTTTATTAATAATAGACTTTTAACGAGGTTCGATGAAAAATTCTGTCTTTTACCAATAGTTTCGGTAGTGTTTCTTATTGCGTCAATACCGGCCCTATTTCTTTTATCTTTGGATAATTATCTTTTGCTGATAGTGATAGCTTTAGGATATATTGGTTCATTTCTTAACGGAAAATCTTATGCATAGTCATAATAAAAAAGTGTTGATAGCTGGATATACCGGGTTTATTGGGTCACATTTGATAAAAGAAATGAAGGCTGATAATTCCATAACCATAATACCTCTCTCAAGATCAAACGGTTTTGATTTAGCAGGCGACCCCAAAATATTTGATATTGAATGCGATGTTATTGTGAATTTAGCCGGAGTTGTTGGAATAGATCGCAGCTGGAAGGAGCCCAAGGATTTCTATAAAGATAATTATCTTACCACTCTTAATTTACTTGAACTTGCACGTAAAAATAGTGCATCCATTGTTCATATAAGTTCATATGTTTATGGTGTTCCACAATACCTTCCGGTAGACGAGAAACACCCTATTCAGGGATATAATCCCTACGCATCATCAAAAATTCTCTCGGAAGAACTTTGTAAAGATTATGGGAGGTATTACGATATTCCAGTTACTATATTGAGACCATTTAATGTTTACGGAACTAATCAATCCTCTCAATTTTTATTATCTAGATTAATTGACTCTGCAATTAATGGTAATAATGTGGATATTCATGACATGAGCGCAAAAAGAGACTATCTTTGGGTAGAAGATTTAGCGCATGGAATTTCCAAGGTTGTTAGTAATCAAAAAAAAGGCGTTAATATTTATAATATTGGAAGTGGTATTAGTCATAGTGCAAAAGAGGCGATAGACATAATTACATCCAAAAGCAGCAATCTCAATTACTCTATAATAGGAAGGGATAGCAGTCTTTTGGTAAATGACTGTGTATGTGATTATTCGCTATTCTCCCGTGATTATATGTGGCACCCAAAAGTTAGTCTTGAAGAAGGCCTTTCACGTATGATTAATCACTTGAAATGATATGCAGGTATCTTTTTTAACATTTGGTGGTCGAAAGATTGGAACTGGACATTTATTTAGGTGTTTAGCTATGTCGGAGTGGGTGGAGAAGCTGACATTAAATACCGAAATCTCATTTCATTTATATGACTTTGGTGTTGAGAAGCAGGATAAGGCATTGGAGATTTTGCATAGTAGATCAAGTCATTGTTGTTATATACAAAATAAAGAGACTATTAAGGACATGCATTTTGACACGGTAATTGTAGATTTATTGAATGCACCTCTTGACCTGATGGGCATCCTAAAAAATAGGTCTAATTTATTAGTGTCAATTGACAATATTTCTAAAAGTAGGGGATTATCTAATATCGCAATTAACCCACTTTATTATAAGATTAATAAAAGCAATATTGGTCACGATTATATTGGCCCTAAATTCCAAATAATTTCTCCAGGGTTTCTTAACAAACAAAGTCGCTGGAAGAACAAAGTTGAGAAAATTCTAATTATACAAGGAGGGTCAGACCCTTTTGGAATTACGCCTAAGATTGTACAAGATTTAGAGTCTTTGTTACTTAACAAGTTAATTACACTTCATGTTGTAGTAGGGCCCGCATCCAATCAATCACAAGGATTGTTAAACTTAGCCAACAAGTACCATGATCAAATAGTTCTCCATCAAAATATTTTAAAAATGAGTGATTTCTTAGGTGATGTAGATTTGGCAATTTGCTCGGTAGGAGTTGTTGCTTTTGAGGTTGCTAGTATGGGTATTCCCGCTATTCATATTACTGGAGTTGAAAAGGAGTTGGAAACAGGTGTATCTATGAGTGATTTGGGAGTAAGTATAAACATGGGGATGTATAGTCGCCCATCTCCCCGATTATATGATGCGGCTTTGGCATTGATAAACAATAATTCCTCAAGAAAAAACATGAGAGATAATTGCCTTAAGATTTTTAACCCAACCAATGCTAAAAAGATGATCGAGTTAATTATATTTAATTCTAAAGGAGATAGAGATGACAAGCATAAAATTATCCAATAAGATTTATAATAATAAGTCACTACCTTATATTATTGCGGAAATTGGAGTTAATCATAATGGCTCTCTTGATAAAGCAAAGCTTTTAATTAAGAGCGCCAAAGAAGCTGGTGCAGATGGCGTAAAATTTCAAACATACAAAGCTGAAAAAATTGCATCAAAAGATAGCCCTTCATATTGGGATCTAAATATGGAGCCATGTAAAAATCAATATGAATTATTTAAAAAATATGATTCATTTACAGATGAAGACTATATGGCCTGCTATGAATATGCAAAATATCTAAATATTGATTTTTTATCAACGCCTTTCGATGCTGAGGCTGTTGAATTTTTAGATCCTTTAGTTCCTTTTCATAAGATTGCCTCTGCAGACATTACCAACATACCGCTTTTGAGACATATTGCAGGAAAATCAAAGCCAGTTATTATTTCCACTGGAGCATCAACATTGGAAGAGATAGAGTTGGCTATGTTTGAGCTTTCAAAACATGGCGCTAAAGAAATAATTCTTTTGCATTGTATTTTGAACTATCCTACGCAATTTTCTAATGCAAATCTAAATATGATAAACAGCTTACAAGCATCTTTTCCAGAAATACATGTAGGGATTTCTGATCATACCTTGGCTGACAAGGAGATGCTATCCATGACTACGGCTTATACTATGGGGGCTAGAGTTATAGAAAAGCATTTTACTGATGATAAAACAATAAAAGGTGGCGACCATCTACACTCAATGGATAAGGAGGATCTGTTAACATTGAAAAAAAATATTTCCTTTGTTAATAGTCTTTTTGGTTCAAACATCAAAAAGCCATTAGAGTCGGAAGGTAAGTCTCGAAAAAATGCTAGAAGGTCAATTGTTATAAGTAACAATGTTAAAAAAGGTGCAAAGTTGGCGGAAATTGATTTAACTTATAAGCGTCCAGAATCAGGAATAAGTACACTGTACTGGGATGATGTTATTGGTAGAGTTACTAACAAAGACCTTGATTTTGATCATATCCTTCAGTGGAATGACTTGTTGTAACTATTGATATTATTTTAGATGAGCCCACTAGTTAGTGTAATAATGAATTGCCATAATGGAGAGCGTTTTCTCAATGAAGCAATTGAATCCATCTATAATCAAACTTACAATAATTGGGAGATTATTTTTTGGGACAACGCATCCACGGATAGTAGTGCAAAAATTGCCCATTCTTATGATAAAAGAATTCAATATTATTTTAATGATAAAAAGACTTCATTAGGTGAAGCTAGAAATTTTGCCATGTCTAAGGCGATTGGTAAATATGTGGCATTCCTTGATTGTGATGATAGATTTTTGCCTGAAAAAATGATGATACAGGTTGAATTAATGGAAACCGAGGGGTTTTTGTTTTCATATGGATCGACTATCATTATTAATGAGCATGGCAATATGGTTAAGAAAAGACGCGTTAAAAACAAGAGTGGTTATATTGTTAATAGATTGTTGAAGCATTATGAAATAAATATGCAAAGCGTTATGATTGACAGAGAATTCTTGCGAGAGTCTGAATTTGAGTTTAATAAACAAATGCAATATTGCCCAGACTACAACCTGTTTATGAGAATAGCCTCGCAGTTTAAAGTTGGAGTATTATCAGATTTTATTGTTGAGTATAGAAAAGTATCAAATTCACTATCATCCAAAACTCTAGACCTTGTTTCATTAGAGATTAAAGAGTCTTTAGATGCAATTTTAAGTCAAAATAAGAAGTTACAATCGACTTTCCCGAAAGAGGTTGATGTAGCATATAGAAAACTTCAGTTTTATGATGCAGTATCTTTTATTAATCAAAATCAATTTGCCAAAGCGCGTGCGACTATATTTTCAATAATATTGAAAGACTATAGGTATTTTATAATATATATATTATTATTTTTACCGCTATCTAGTCGCTTTCTTTTGCGCGTATTGAATCGTTAATTTTAAATAGGAAATATATATGAACATATTGGGACTATCAACTATGGGTAATAGCGCTGCTTGTGTTGTTATTGATGGCGTGGTTGTGGCTGCTATCGAAGAAGAACGTTTAACCAGACTAAAAAATGACGGAGGATTTCCGTACGAGTCAATTCAGATGTGTTTAGATACTGCTGGTATTGAATTAAGTGAAATAGATGAAATAGCAGTCTATTGGCAACCATGGAGAATGTTCGATCGAGGGGTTGCAACACTATCTTCAATGGTTAGTAATTTTTCTAATGCTAAATTTGTTTTAAGGAGAGTTAAAGATATTGTTAGTGGAGGTGTTAATGACTATCCAGAATTAAGAGGCTCATGGCTGGATTTATTTAAGATTAAATCTTTATTCAAGAAAAGATATGGACATTGTCCGGCAAGTGTTAAATATCATGATCATCATGATTGCCATGCTGCTAGTGTTTATCATATCTCTAATTTTGATAAGGCGATTTGCCTAACTTATGATGGCGGTGGCGAATCCCATTCGACTGTTATTTATAAAATAGATAATGGAAATTTTGAAAAAATAAAAACAATCCTATGGCCAAATTCATTAGGACATTTCTATAGCGCATTTACTGGATTCCTTGGGTTTAGAATGTTAGAAGGTGAGTACAAGATGATGGGGCTTTCACCTTATGGCGAACCTAGGTTTAAAGATATAATCTTGTCAGAGATTTTAACCAAGCTTCCAAATGGGGATTACAAACTTAACACGAATTTATTGAATTATCATGCTGCTTTAAGAGGAGGATTTTCAAAAAAATTAATAGACTTAATTGGCCCCCCTCGTAAACCAGGCGATGATTTTACTCAATTTCACCGTGATGTAGCAGCAAGTGTTCAGAGTGCTTTTGAAGATATCCTCTTACATATGTTGACCTGGGTTAAAAAGGAACTGCCTGACTATAACTCGTTGTGTATTGCAGGTGGTTGTGGCTTAAATGTGTCTGCAAATGGCAAAATATCTAATAATGGTATTTTTAAAAATATTTTAATACCACCAGCGCCACATGATGCTGGAGCTTCAATCGGGGCTGCATTTCTATCCCATATTAAAAGTGTGGACAATTCAAAGGATTCAGTCTTAATGAGTAGCCCGTATCTTGGCAGGGCTTATTCAAATGAGGAGATATATTCAGTATTTAAAGATACAAATTTACCAATTCCTGACTTGTATGAAGAAGAGCAATTGATAGAAAAGGTTGCCCTGGCTCTTAGCGATAAAAAAGTTGTTGCTTGGTTTCAAGGAGGGTCTGAGTTTGGCCCTCGCGCATTAGGAAATAGGTCTTTTCTTGCAGATCCAAGGTGTGAGTCGATTAGAGAAACACTAAACGTAAAGATAAAAAAGCGAGAGTTATTCAGACCTTTTGCACCATCGTGTAAAGCAGAGGTGGCAAGTGATTATTTTGAAATAAATCAAGAGTCTCCTTATATGAATATAGTTGCGCAAGTAAAGTCTGATAAATTGGATGTTATTCCAGCAATTACACATATTGATGGCTCTGCTAGAGTGCATACTGTAAATAAAAATACTAATAGATTGTATTGGAAATTAATAGATAGTTTTGAAGCTAAAACGGGTGTTGCTGTACTATTAAATACATCTTTAAATATTCAAGAACCAATAGTGGAAAACCCTTCACAGGCTATTGATTGCTTTCTAAGAAGTTCTGTTGATTTCTTGGCTTTAGGAGGGTATATATGTGATGATAAGTGGAGAAAAAGAGTTTCGAAGGGGTTTAAGAATATAAATGAATAAGAAGGTGTGTTATTTATCAATTGATTTTGAAGATTTTTCATACAACCTTCAGAGATCTGTAGGTGTAAAGAATCCAAAGCCTCGGCCAAGCGCGCTTCAATTATCTGTTGAAAGAATTTTAAATATAGTTAAAAATGCACCAGGTTCAGACAAGTTGACCTTTTTCTCAACTGGGCAAGTGGCTAGAGACTGTCCCGAGATAATAAGTAAGTTGTCTGAAAATGGACATGAAATAGGGTGTCATAGCTATTATCATGACAATATTAACACCTCTAATAAAAAAAAATTCTCAGAAGATTTGGACAAAGCAATTAAAACTATTAGCCAATCATCTGGTCAAAAAGTATATGGATTCAGGGCGCCAAATTTTTCAATTGATAAGGGTAGTGATTGGGCATATGAAGAGCTAGCCAAGAGATTTCTTTATGATTCTAGTTATGTGTCAGAGTCTCGCTTGAACACTTGTGATACCGTGGATACTATAAATTTTCATAATTTTAAAATGTATGAATTTCCAGTTTATTCACATCAATTATTGCCCGGGTTTAAGGTTAGGGTTATTGGTGGTACTTTTCTTAAAATATTACCATTAAAAATAATTATCAAACTTATGAATCGTGCCGTGGACAGGGGATTTTTACCATTAATTTACCTCCATCCTTATGAGTTTTTATACAACAATGAGTTCTGGGTTAAAAGCAATGAACTTGGAGACATAACTTTTTTCCGTAAAGTTTATTGGCAAATTCGTCAAAATCAGTGGCTTAGATTTGGCAATAAAAGAGCTATAGAGAAGTTATCCAAAATTCTTGAAATTTTTCATCATCAAGGGAATATGGTCAACCATTTTTCCGAGCGGTAGCGTTAATTATGAAAATTCTTCTTATTGGAAATTCTCTTAAATCTATATATCGTTTTAGATATTGGATGGTAAAAAAATTAGTTTCGGACGGGCATGAGGTGGTAATTGCATGTCCTTTCGATGTCGATCTGTATCCAAATCAAGAAAAAATTTCATATATTAATATCCATTTAGATGGAAAATCTACATCATTAGTTAGCAACTTATTATTAATTGCTAGATTTGCTAGAATTGCTCTTAAAGTAAAGCCAGAATTATCTTTATTTTATTCAAACAAACCAGCACTTTTTGCTCCAATTGCATTTAAGCTAATAAAGACAGTTACAGTAAGTATTAATACAGGATTTGGATCTGGATTTTTGATGCTAAAAGGTAATCTTATAATCCTGAATAAAGTATTTAACTTTTTTTATTCGTTTGCAGATTATATTGTAGTTCTTAATAAAACCGATTATGTATACATGACCGACTTAGTGAAGCTAAATAGTGATAAAGTAAAAATATTACCTGGAGAGGGTGTTGACTTAGAGGAATTTAAATACAATAATCCAGAAAGAAATTGCAATGTAATTAAGTTTGTTTTTGTGGGTAGGTTAATCACAGACAAGGGCGTGAAAGAACTCATAAAAGCTTCTCAGCTACTATACAAAAAATTCCCGGGAAAATTTAAACTTACAGTTGTTGGCTCTAGAGATGCTGGACACCCAAAATCTATTAATGATTATGATATGAGCTTAATAAGAAATTTAGACTATATTGATTACATTCCTTATACTGATAATATATCCAAAATATTAGTGCGCTCTGATGTGTTTGTTCTTCCGTCGTACAGAGAGGGTCTATCAAGATCTGCAATGGAGGCTTGCTCTGTAGGAAGGCCGTTAATTGTTTCAAGTGTTCCAGGCATTGTTGAATTGGTTAATAATGGTGTTAATGGGTTTCTATGTAATCCTAAAGAGTATGTGTCTTTATATCAAGCTATGAGTAATTTTTTTGATATTGATGCTAAGACTATCGTAGATATGGGAAGGGAGTCATATTCCATGGTATCTAACCGCTATAATATTGATGCAGTTTACAAGATTTTCAACTGTGACATTATTCAAAAGGTAAAAATAAAACAAAATAAATGATAATGGCAATTACTCGACAAATTTTAGTAACAGGTGGCGCAGGTTACATTGGCTCTCATACTTGTATTGAACTAATCAAAGCAGGTTATAAGGTGGTGTTAGTTGATAATTTATGCAACTCTTCATTAGAGTCCTTGAAGCGTGTAGAGGATTTGTCTGATTGTAAAATCCCTTTTCATAAAGTGGATGTGCGTGATAAAGTCGCACTCTCTCGCGTATTTGAACAATATTCATTTGATGGGGTGATTCACTTTGCAGGGCTGAAGGCGGTAGGTGAATCGGTCGAAAAGCCAATTGAGTATTATGATACCAATGTAGGTGGTACTTTTGTTTTGGCTGGAGTAATGCGTGATTTTAACTGTAGAACACTTGTATTTAGCTCTTCTGCTACTGTATATGGGGATCCTTATACAGTGCCAATTAAAGAAGACTTTCCGTTATCAGCCACTAATCCTTATGGTCGCTCTAAGTTAATGATTGAAGAGTTCTTGCAAGATCTATTTGTTGCGGATGGTAATTGGCATATGGCGATACTCAGGTACTTTAACCCTGTTGGCGCACACAAGAGTGGACTTATTGGCGAAGATCCAAATGATATTCCTAATAACCTAATACCGTACATCTCACAAGTAGCAGTTGGAAAATTAGAAAA
>ENA-OREN01002502-OREN01002502.1-marine-metagenome-genome-assembly--contig:-NODE-2502-length-18568-cov-4.799200_pt1 | contig 18568 bp, 24 predicted proteins | sample MGYA00248624_ERZ508555 | MGnify/ENA primary metagenome ERZ508555 (study PRJEB26222, sample SAMN06267773) | marine metagenome | isolation source: Saanich Inlet, British Columbia, Canada | place...
GTTGCGTTTCCACATAGAAAAGCTCAGTTTGAAATTCACTTTGGAAAAGGTATTCGTGAACATGAACAATTATTTGATCTTATAAGAGAATGTGAACCTTTAATTACGGATGACAATAAAAAAATTAACGCATCAGGTACTGGTGCATGGAAATTATTTGAAGTTACTGATAATACAACAGGCGAAGTATTGATTACAAAAAAGTTTCATAAAGCTGAATTTGATCAAATTATGAAAAATCCTGAATATTCAGATTACCTTAACGAATATATTGACTCGGTACTATCAAGAAAGCTAGGAGAATAATGAAAACAGAATATAAATTTACTTTTATACCAATTGTAACAACACACCCGGACGCGATTGTCCCTACGCAAAAACAAGGAGATGTAGGTTTTGACGTATCATCTGTTGAAGATATGGAAATTTTGCCAGGAAGTACGCAGAAAGTCCCGACAGGTCTTAAAATTGCGGATTCTATAATTACCCCAAGCCAGAATGAGGAAGTACAGTTCTTAAAGGTTGAGGGTCGTTCAGGACTTGCTAGCAAGGGTATATTCCCTGTTGGTGGGATCATTGATCCGGATTATCGTGGTGAAATTGGAATTATTCTTCATAATAGTTCACAAGATATTTTTAAAATTAATAAAGGTGATAGAGTTGCTCAGCTTGTATGTTATAATGTATTAGCAACAAACATCTTTAATAAAGTTAGATTTACGATTGTTGAAGATGTTTCAGAAACAAACCGCGGTAATAAAGGATTTGGTTCAAGCGGAATGCAATGAGCAATGTTTTGCTGATAGATGGAATGAGTGTTTTCATGCAAATGTGGCACTCATTTTCTTGCTATGATCACAAAGGTGTACAATCTAATGGTGTCGGCGGTTTTTTAAATATTATTGGCAACTTTATTGATGAAATAAAACCATTAAAAGTATTTATTATATGGGATACAGGACCGTCTAGGCATAGAAGAAATATCAATAATGAATATAAAAAACGTAAATTTAAACGTTCACAAAGTGATATCCAAAGCAGGACAAGGCAGATTGCACAAACAATCAAAATATTAAAAGATACACCAGTCTGCCAAATTTATATTAATGGCTGTGAAAGTGTTGATATTATTGCATATTTATGCAAAACACAATATAATAAATATAATAAAGTTATTGTATCAACGAATAAAAATTTATATCAACTTATTGATGAAAAAATTAGATGTTTTTCTCCAATTAAACGACTATATATAACCAAAGAATCAATACGTAATGAATTTAGAATTTTTTCAAAAAATTTTGCAGTGGCAAATTCTCTATGCGGCGACGTATCAACAAACGTTAAAGGTATAAAAGGATTAGGTTTTGTTAGGTTGAGCAAAATGTTTCCGTCTGTACAAGACCGTAAAATAAAATTATCAGAAATTTATCAAACAAGTAAAAATATGTCGCTAAAGAATAAGTTATATAGCAAGATTTATATGAACTTCACGATGATTCAGGACAACTGGAATTTAATTCAACTTGAAAATGCTACAATTGACAATGAACAAATCAGCCAAATTGATGATATAATTAAACAACATAGTTCAGATTTTGAACATCAAAAATTATTAATATCTTTGGCAAAAACCCAATTACCAATTAATCATGAAAAATTAATTGAATCAATGTTTTATCTTTTTGAAAATGGTACACAATTATGACAACAAAACCTACTTTTAATCAATTTGGCAATAGTTTTCAAGAAAAAATTATGCAAGCTCTTTTAACTGACAGAAAATGGGCTCAGCAAATGGAGGAAATTATTGATGTTGAATATTTTGATTTGGAGTATTTAAAATATCTTGCGAAACAATATTTTGCTTATTTTAAAAAATACAAAGATTTTCCAACGTTGCAATTATTAATTACTGTCGTAAAAGATGATTTTAAGACAACCACAAAAAAGAATGATGCATTACTTACACAGATTATTTCATATATTACAAAAATGAAAACAAATCCAGATGTTAGTGATTTGAAATTTGTTAAAGATAAATCTTTTGATTTTTGCCGCCGACAAGCATTCAAGCGCGCTTTGGAAGATGCCGTTGAACTTGTTTTAGTTGATCAATATGATGATATCGTAAATAAGATGAAGCATGCAATTTCTGTTGGTACTCCAGTATCTGTAGGTCATGACTTTTTTGAAGATTATGAAGCTAGATTTACATTAATGGCTCGATCACCTGTACCTACTGGTCTTAAGGAACTTGATAAAAAACATGTTTTTAACGGTGGTGTTGGCCGCGGCGAATTGGCTGTAGTTTGTGCACCAACTGGGGTTGGTAAATCACACTTTTTAACAATGTTAGGCTGTAATGCGCTAAAGGCTGGATTAAATGTAATGCATTATACTTTTGAGTTATCAGAAACGGTTACGGGAATTAGATATGACTCAAATTTATGTGATATTAATTCAACATACGTTCCAGAATCTAAAGAAAAAATTATTCAACAATATGCAGATGACGGAAAAAAAATGGGACGATTATTTATTAAAGAGTATCCTACTAATTATGCGTCAATTAATACACTAAGGGCGCATCTAGAAAAGCTTCAATTGCAAAAAAACTTTAGACCAGATATTATTCTTGTTGATTATGCAGATGTAATGAGATCAACACATAAATACGATTCATTACGTCATGAACTTAAGCTTGTATATGAAGAACTACGTGGTTGGGCCAGCGAAGCTGATGTGCCTATATGGACTGCTAGCCAGATTAACAGAGAAGGTTCAAATAATGATGTAATTGAGCTTAAAAACATTAGTGAAGCATATGGAAAAGCAATGGTTGCAGATATTGTTGTTTCGATATCTCGTAAAATATCTGACAAACATAACGGTACAGGTAGATTGCATGTTGCAAAAAACAGAGCAGGCAGAGACGGATTAGTTTATAACGTTGCAATTGACACATCAAAATCAAAGTTTGAAGTTATTAATGAATACGAATCTGTTGAAGCGGCACAATCAGAGGGTAAAAAAGAAATTGATAGCATGCTAAAATCAAAGTGGAAAGAATTACGAAATGATCCGATCATTGATTTAAAAAAGGTTGCAAACTAAGCCTAGGTTAATAATGAATCACGAGCCCATACTACAAAAAAACAAAAATCGATTTGTCCTATTTCCAATTAAACATAATGATATATGGTCACTATATAAAATACAAGAAGCATCTTTCTGGACTGCAGAAGAAATTGATTTATCACAAGATATTAAGCATTGGAATAATGATTTAAATGATAATGAAAAATTCTTTATAAAAAATGTATTAGCGTTTTTTGCTGCTAGCGATGGGATTGTAAATGAAAATTTAGCACAAAACTTTATTAATGAAGTACAATATCCTGAAGCACGATTCTTTTATGGGTTTCAGATTATGATGGAAAATATTCATTCTGAAACATATTCGTTATTAATAGACACATGTATTAAAGATAATAACGAAAAAATAAAGTTGCTTAATGCAATAGAAACTATTCCTGCCGTCAAGGAAAAAGCAGAATGGGCATTGAATTGGATTGGGTCAGAAAATTTTGTTGAGAGACTGGTTGCTTTTGCTGCTGTTGAAGGAATATTTTTTAGTGGTAGCTTTTGTTCAATTTTTTGGTTAAAAAAGCGCGGATTAATGCCAGGCTTATCATTTTCTAACGAACTTATTTCACGTGATGAAAATTTACATTGTGATTTTGCAGTTCATCTATATAATAACCATATAGTTAATAGATTATCACAGGCTACGATAAATAAAATTATTTGTTCTGCACTAGATATTGAAAAAGAATTTATAACAAAATCAATACCCGTTGATTTAATTGGTATGAATTCAAAATTAATGATACAATATCTTGAATTTGTTGCAGACAGGTTATTAGTAAAATTAGGACATGATAAAGTTTATAATTCAAAAAATCCTTTTGATTTTATGCAAAATATTGCACTTGAGGGGAAAACAAACTTTTTTGAAAAGCGTGTTTCAGAATATCAAAAAGCGGGGATTACAAATAAATCAGAAAAAATGTTTTCATTAGATGAAGAATTTTAATAATATTCAAAATTAAGAGAGTAATATGAAAGTTGTTAAGAGAGACGGTAGCCAGGAATCTGTAAAGTTTGATAAAATCAGTAGTAGAGTACGTAAGTTAACGTATGGATTGAATAACCAATATATTGATGAAATTGAAATTGCAAAAAAAGTTATTAGCGGATTGTATGATGGTATAACAACCAAGCAGGTTGATGATCTTGCTGCAGAGACAGCCGCAAGTTTTATTCCCGTACACCCAGATTACTCAATACTTGCAAGTAGAATTTGTATTAATCGATTGCATAAAACGACCCATAAAAAATTCTCAGATACAATATTTGAGCTATACAATTATATTGATGTAAATACAAACCAAAATGCTAGTTTAATTTGTGATAATGTTTATAGTACTGTACAGGAAAATAAAAAAGTACTTGACGCAGCAATTATAACTGACCGTGATTATAATTTTGATTATTTTGGGTTTAAAACGTTAGAAAAAAGTTATCTTTTGCGTAAAAACGGAAAAGTCATTGAGACACCACAACATTTATATATGCGTGTTGCAGTAGGGATTTGGGGTAACGACATTGATAGCGTACTTAAGACATATGATTTGTTGTCACAAGGTTATATGACTCATGCCACTCCAACACTATTTAACGCAGGTACAAGACGGCCACAGTTATCCAGTTGTTTCTTATTAACTGTTGATGATGATTCTATTAAGGGAATTTATAAGACCCTCTCGGATGTTGCTATTATTTCTCAAAATGCAGGTGGAATTGGACTTGCAATTAACAATATAAGGGCAACAGGTTCCTACATAAAAGGTACAAATGGTACGTCAAATGGTATTATACCAATGTTACGTGTATTTAATGAAACAGCGCGCTATGTTGATCAAGGTGGAGGAAAAAGAAAAGGTTCGTTTGCAATTTATCTTGAACCATGGCACGCAGATGTTGAAATATTTCTTGACCTAAGAAAGAATCATGGTAAAGAAGAACTTCGTGCACGAGATTTATTTTTGGCATTATGGATACCAGATCTATTTATGCAACGTGTTGAAGCAGATGACGACTGGTCGTTGTTTTCGCCGGATGAAGTACCGAATCTGCAGGAGTTATATGGCGAAGAATTTGAATCTGCATATTTAGAAGCAGAAGCAAATGGTCAAGCAAGAGATGTTATTAAAGCTAGAGATTTATGGCAAAAAATCGTTGATTCTCAGATTGAAACTGGTACGCCATATATGTTATATAAGGATGCTGCAAATCAAAAATCAAATCAGCAAAATTTAGGTACAATTAAAAGTAGCAATCTTTGTACTGAAATTATTGAGTATACTTCAAAAGATGAACAAGCAGTATGTAATCTTGCATCACTAGCATTACCAAAGTATATAAAAGGCTTACCTCGCCGCGGTAAATCAAAAAAGAATAAAGCAAATCTATTATTTGATCATGAATTATTATTTGACGTTGTTTATCAGACAACGATGAATCTTAACAAAGTAATTGACATCAATTTTTACCCAACACCTGAAACAAAAAATTCAAATTTGCGTCATAGACCTATCGGAATAGGAATACAAGGCTTGGCAGATACGTTTGCAATACTAGGGTATCCATTTACAAGTGCCGAAGCAAAACAATTAAATAAAGATATATTTGAAACAATATATTTTGCATCAATGTCTGCATCTGTAGATTTGGCAAAAAAAGACGGTCATTATGAATCATACGAACACAGTCCGCTTTCGTTAGGTAAATTACAATTTGATTTATGGGGCATAAACCAAGAAGAACTATCAGGTAGATGGGATTGGAAAAAGCTTAAAAAGCAAATTTTAAAACATGGTGCACGAAATTCATTATTGATTGCGCCAATGCCAACAGCATCAACTGCACAAATACTTGGCAATAATGAATCATTTGAACCATTTACAAGTAACATTTATACTCGTAGGACATTATCAGGTGAATATATAGTTGTTAACAAGCATCTAGTTAAAGAACTGGTCTCTCTTGATTTGTGGAATGATGAACTTAAAAATCAAATTATTATGAATAATGGTTCGGTTCAAAATATTGAGTGTATACCACAAAATATACAGGACATATTTAAGACTGTTTGGGAAATAAGTCAAAAAGAAATTTTAAATATGTCAGCCGATCGAGGCGCTTTTATATGCCAATCACAATCACAAAATCTTTTTATTCCTGATGTTAATGCCGCAAAATTAACTTCTGCTCATTTTCATGCTTGGAAATTAGGTCTTAAGACTGGCATGTATTATCTTCGTTCCAAGGCAGCATACACCGCAGCAAAAGGGCTTGGAATTGATACAACTCAAGTTGAAAAGACTACACAGAATACTGATGAATATCAGGAAGAAATTGCATGTTCTCTTGACGACCCTGAATCATGCTTCAGTTGCGGTTCGTAGCTATACATATGAAATTAATATAATATTATAGATATATGTCTATTCTTGTATCGTTTGAAGGTCCTGACGCAGTAGGTAAAGAGACACAGGCAAAAAAACTTTGTGCACATTATAATGCTGTCGGCATTAGTGCAATTTATTGTGAATTTCCTTTAAATGACAATAAAGTATTATTGTCAAGAACAACATTTAGCCTAATAAAAAATATGCTTTCATCAGGCTTTGCAAATAAACATCCGACATTATTTCAAATTGTACAGTTTGTTAATAAATTTTTCTTTAATTTAGTAACGTTACCAAAGTTATTAAATTCTTATGATGTGGTAATACTTGATCGCTGGTCTGCTTCCGTTTTGGTTTATGGATTATCAACCGGTGTTAATAATAAAGTAGTTAACAGAATGTTTAAAGCATTAAAGCATGCCGATATAACCGTTATATTAAATGGTGAATCGTTTAACAAAAAAAATAAAGATTCATATGAAAAAGATGATAATCTACAGATGCGTGTAAAAAAATATTACACTAAGTATCAAAATGATTATATTAATAAAAAGAAAATATTGGTACTCAGCCCAAACCAAGAGCTGAATGTGATTCATAATATGATTGTTAATTATATTAATAAAAAAACAACGAGGTAAAAAATAATGAAATTAGATGACAGTGTATTAGTAAGAATTGTACAAATTATTCAAGAAGCAATGCTAACAGGAACTGATTGCGTCGATTATATGCGATTAATTGAGCTTGAAACGTCAGAGAACGATAAATTAGTGCTTACGCAAAATTACGTTGATACAGTTAAAAAAGAACATAATGATTTAGTTGAATTTGCAAAAACACAACAAACAACGTAATGTCGTATCAAGACAAAGTACAGGCTTTTACTGACGAAATAACAATAGTTAATAAATTGTTAATGTCAGGAATTGTTATATATCAAGATGATATAATACATGTGCTTAGTATGCTTCGTAGATCAATTAAAAAGTTGGAAATTTGTCTTGAAGAAATTGAAAATTACGATGATATTACAATAATTGAAAATTCTGACGATGTATTATCGTTGTCACTTTTGATGGAATTAATGTTTAATTCGTATGAAACAATTGAAAAAAAATTACATGCACATACCGGAATGTATTATGAATAATGATAAGCTTAAAGCAATGTTCGAGCAGCAAGAAAATTTTATGCACTTACTTAGGCAGCACCGTAGTTTTCCTGACTGGCCAATTGATATTACTACAAAAAAAGGCCAGCAATTTTGTCGAGAAATTGTTTTTAACAGTGTTGAAGAATACTTTGAGGCGCTTCAGCATTTAAAAAATTGGAAATCTCATCGTGTAACTGAAATTAAAAATATTCAAAAGGATAAGTTTGTTGAAGAGCTGTGTGATATGCTTCATTATTTTTTTGAACTAGCAATCGTTGTTGGCGTAACTCCTACTGAGCTATACGAAGCATATATGAAAAAAGGTAAAATAAACGAAAATAGAATTAAGTCAGGATATTAATTATTTTTCTTTAATTCATTAAACAGCTTCTGCAATTGCAGAAGCTGTTTTTTTATCATTTGTGCCTGTTGGCTCATGAGTTTAAGACCTTTTCTTGTCCTAACTCCTGCAGTTCGCACGCCATTTAATGATTTAGCAAGATCAAGTTCCATACTATCTCGAAGAACTTCCAGTTCATTCCAGGATTCAACAATTTTATTTTTTAGCTTAGTTATTTCTTCACTTGTTAGATTATTCATATTACCCTATTTATGCAATTATATCTGCGATTCCGAGCTCAACAGCTTTATTTGCATCCATGTATATATCCAAGTTTTGTTTGAACATTTTGTTTAATTGTTTTTTGGTCATCTTAGATTCAAGCACCAAGCTGGTAGACATTAACTCTTGCATCCTCTTGACCTCTTCTAATTCATTTATTGCGGCAAATACAGTACCTGATGTAAAAGTTGATATAGGATGAATCATAACGCGAGCATGGTTTCCTATAATTCTTTTTCCTTTTGTACCGGCAGCCAACAATAATACACCTGCCGACATTATTTTTCCTAATCCTACAGTATGAATTGGGCAATTAATGTATTTAATTGTATCATATAGTGCAAACATTTCATCTACAGAACCGCCATATGTGTTAATAACAAGAGTTATAGGTATTGTATTGCTAGCTTGACAATGAGCAAATAATTGGTGTGTTACATTAGCAATTGATTCTTCGTTAACTTCACCTGCCAATAACACTATGCGCTCTTTTAATGTAACATATTCAGGATAATCTAGCTGCTGTGAGTTAACTAATGACTCTTGTGTTTTTTCTTCTGTCGTTAAAGTATTGCGTCCCATAATTAAATAATCTCCACTTTTTCTTGCAATGTTTTTGTATGCTCTGTAATGTTTAAGGCATTAAATTCTCGTAATAAAGATGTTATTTTTTTTACGTGCTCAATGTTTTCAAGTTCCATAGCTAGCAACTCTATTATTTTTAACATTTGTGGCTGTGAAACACCAAACTTAGTTATCTCTTTGACAATCTGTCTACACTGTGTGCTGTCTTCTACGAGTAGTTCTGTTTCTGTTTTACCATAATTTGTCATTTTATATTTTATAATAAAAATAATATAAGTTAAATATTTTAAGCATTTATGGTGATTTTTTCATTAAATGTTTCAATTTCAAAATCACCTTTATTTTTTATAATTATACATTTTCCACATTTATAATCGTCATAATTATCGTTTGTTAATAATACTTTTGAGTTCCATTTTTTATTTTTAATTATAAAATTAATTTCTTCCCATACGTATAGTTCACATTTCATCTTTACTAATAGTTCAGAAACGTTTTGTGGTAAATTAATTTTATAATCATCAATATTCATAATTCCTTTGATATCATCACGATTTTCAAGTATTGTTGATTTACATAATTCTGTTATTTTATGTACGGCACCACAATTATTGCACTGTGTTAACTTTTCCTTAACAGTATCACCATCAATAATAGAAAACACAACAAACTTATGAAAAATCTGTTGTGTTTTAAATTGTGGTAATATACATTTACATTGAATTAAATGCTTAACACCATTCATGTAATATTACTTTTTACTTCGTGAAGATTGACGACCACGTACGCTTGTTTTTTTTTGCGGTTTAGCTGCCGCATGCTTTTCGTTAATAGCCTGCTCTAACTCGTTTAACTTGGCTTGAAATCTACCTGCTGTGTTATTATAAGCATCTGTCATTGTTTGGTCAATTGTTTTTGAGACATTACTTAATAAATTAGATTGCTGTGCATTTTGCTGTATTGTGGAAACAACGTTTTGTGTTGTAGTTGCTTTTGCGTATTCCATAACCTCTGCAAATAATCTGTTTACGTCATTCTTTGTTGTCATAATTAATACCTTAGATCTATATAAATTTAAAAGTTTATAAACTTTTGAATATTTAATATTAATTAATATTATAACCACAGTAAATTAAATTATGAACACATTACAAGAATATTACGCAAAGCAAAAGATTATTAAAAAAATTAATAATATTGAAGTCATCACTGAAGAGCTTGATCAGTTATTGGCGGAAGGATTTGACGAACAGGAACTAGACAAAATAGAAACCTTTCTAGACACAATCCAAGATATTGCAAATAAATGGAATTTAACAACATTAAGTAAGGCAATCAAAAGTGCTTATGAGACAGTAATCGATTCCAGTGGTATGATGGGATTAGGTTCAAAGCTTAAATCACTTAATCCTTTTGTGGATGGTATGTCAAAAGTTGTAAGTTTTCAGTATTCGGTACTTAATTTTTTACAATCATTTCCTTCAATACTTAAAACAGTTGTTGGTAAAAATAATTTAACTGACGAACAAAAAAATGCGCCTATAGATACAATAATAGGGCCCGATGTTGATGAAAAATCATGGCAACAATTTACAAAGGCTATAAGAACAAGCCTAGAGTCAGAAAACATGTTTAGCCGTGCAGTTAATGGCATACCATGGATGAACGACACAGATATTGCAGAAATGTGTGCAGATATATCTACTCATTCGTATAATGATTTGCTTGAATTTACAAAAACTACGCCTTCTAAATTACCCGTTGACAAAGAAGACGCACAAGACTTGGCCGCTGCCGCGGCGGGTGATGAAGAATCTATTGATGACATTATAGATAAATCATCAAAAGGTGGCGAAGTTAAAGGTGATGAATCTGCTGGTGATATATCACCTAGTGATGAAGTTGATAAAATTAGCGATTCTAGTACATCTCCAAAAGCAGCAATAACTAGTGCATTAAATTCATGGGTCAATAGTGATGAAGTGCTTAAAAAAGCATTCAGTGATGATCCTGCAATAACTAGCGACATGAAAAATGGTATATATAATGCTATTGATAAAGCCGCTGACGGCATGGCATCAGAAATTGATAAAGCAATGAAGGCCTGGTTTAAGAAGCATGGCAGTCCTCTTGTTATGAAAGGGTTACCAAATAAGCCGTTTGGTGAATTAATTGATACAATTGGAAATGAAGTTGCTGAGTTAATTAAAAAACAAAAAGCTGAATCAACAAAATATACTGTATCACACAGCCAAATAAAGAGTATTGTAAATAAGCGTCTAAATAAGAAATATTTTAATATTCTCTAACTATTATCCACGACAACGGCAAAGTCTGTCGATAATAATAGATTTGAGTTAACAATGCCATAATTTAAAATTGCCAATAACGTATTTGTTGTTATTGTTTTTACCTCAAGGCTTTGTATTGACTTATAAACAGTGTTATCATAAAACATACATGTGTCATCATTAAAGACGTCAGAGACTTTAACGGAGCCACGAGATATTAACGTTTTTAACGTATATATACAATTATTAATGTTTTCAAATAGTGCGTCTTCCTTGTATTTAACGTCATCAGGAACAGATATTTGCACGTAATTAGACACTAGTGACTTTATTCTTTTGTCATATAAATCTTTTACATCGTCAAGTTTTGTTTCTTCTTTTCGCCCTAGAAGATATTTAAGATGTTCTTGCACAGATTCAGTATTATTATTTTGTATGATTATTGTATTTTGTGAGCACACAATACGATCAATAATCCCAAGATCTTTTGCACGCAATCCTATTAATGATTGTCCCTTTAATGAAGAGATCATTTCAGATTTACAAACAATTGATAAATCTTTCATTGTATTAATGTTTTCAACACTTTGCATAATTTGTATAGGGATTACGTTTAGCGTGCCACGAAGTTTATTAGAATAAAACGTTGATAGTACATCGTCACTAAATCCTGTTGCAAATATAATCAAAGGTTCGCGATGCTCACATATGCTTTCTAGTATATTGTGTATTTCATGTACATTTTCAATTATTCCTTCAACGATTAAACAATAAACGTTTTTATTATCCCATGCCGAATTATCAAGAAACTGATTATTAACATGTAAATTGAATACATTGCCATTTATCAATTCAATTTGCGGTTCAGGAATATTTTTTTTATCAATAAAAATTTTACCTGTTAAACCTGCTAGCTTATAAGATTCCAATACAATATCGGCAACTTTATGCTCTGACTGTTTATATAATTGTTTTTTAAGCTCATTAAATTGTGGGTATGATTTATGTTGGTTTATAAGTTTTTTAATTTCGCGATTATTTAATTGCATAGGTACAAAAAAATCTGCAAATTTTTGTTTCTTTAATAATTCATTTGTATAATGAATCATAAATTCTAAAACAACCTTATCATCTCCACCTACTTGTTTCGTATTCTTACATGTTTCAATTATAATATCCCGAATAACACTTTTTAGTTGTGTGTTAGCATTATACATTGTCAGTAGATTGACAATGCTTGTAGTACTTAATGTCCTACTACCTGAGCGTTTAATGGTATATAGCTTTTTTTGTAAAAACGTATTTAATTCTTTAAACGTTTGCGTTAATTCGTTATCATACTGTATTTTATTAACAATCTTAGAATACATTTTAAATTATATAAATATTGAAGATTTATGTATCGCAGTATATTAGTTTAAAGTCAAAAAAATCTTCAATATTATACCAATCAATTAATTTTTGTTTTTTTACCGTTAATATATTATTTTCAGGATGTTTATGTTCATTAACATGATAACGCCAAGATCTTAAATCACTATAATCATATTGAAAATTTTCATATAAAGTTTTTTTATCAAAATCAAAATTACGATCAAAATCAAAATTACAATTAAGATCAAACGTCGATATATTTTTCATTATATATTCTTTAATACTATTATAAAATGTACGCTCAAGTGCATTAAAACAAAGTGTTACATCTGGATATAGTTTTAAGGGACTAATAGTGTGTTTAACTGGTTCGTCAATTGCGTATTCAGTAACTTCACTATCTTTGCAGGCATCAACAATTATACATCTAATCGCTATAAAAGGTTGTACATTGTCAATCTTTTCAGGTATATACCATGCATAATCACCTATGTTGTATTTAAAATTTAGTCGAAATGCTAAATCTTTATCTGATTCAGGATCAATAGGTTTTTTAGTTTTTGTATTTTGTTTAATATAATCATTAATTTGGCTGATGTTTTGATTAATGATATAATTTATATGTTCAAAGTTTTTATTCTTCATTTGTAATATCAAATAGTGCACATTCAAGCATAGTAAACATTGAAGCAACGGATAATGCATTTTTAAATGCACACTTTGTTACTTTTACAGGATCTATAATTCCTTTATTTATCATATTACAATAATCGCCAGTATTAACATTGTATCCTGTTACGTTGTCGTCTCTGTCTATGTTATCAATTATAACGTCAGGTGAATTTCCAGAATTTAACATAATTTTTGTAAAAGGTTGTTTACATGCATTAATAATTATTTGATATCCTGCCTGAAGTTCTTGTGGTATATCGAGTTTTTCAAGTTCTTGTGATATTCGATATAACGTTAATCCACACCCTGCAACAATTCCTTCATCAACAGCTGCTTTTGTTGCATTAAGTGCATCTTCAATTCTATCTTTTCGCTCTAACATTTCAAGTTCAGTAGCGCCGCCTACTTTAATTATTGCAGCTCCGTTTGCAAGATTTGCCAGTCTCATTCTTGCAAGTTCAGTTTCCTGTCGCGATAATGTAACATTTTTTAAATATTCTTCAATTTGTTCAATGCGTGTTTTTACTGTATGCATTGATTCTTGCCCAATCATTACTGTTGAGTATTTATGAGATATTACTTTTTTACATTGGCCTAAATCATTAATAGATAAATTTTGTAGAGATATACCAGTTTCTTTTAAAACTGCTTCTGTATTTGCAAGCGAGGCAATATCTTTTAATACTTCTTTTCGGCTTTCACCATATGATGGCGCTTTAATTGCACAAATCTTAAGGGATGCTTTAAGTTTGTTTAAAACTAATCCTTGTAATGCATCACCGTTAATATCATCGGCAATAATCAATAATGAGCGACCTGTTTTATGAATTTGTTCTAGAATACCTAATACATCGTTTAATGATTCAATTTTTTGATCAGTCACTAAAACATATGGATCGTTTAGTTCACATATCATTTTGTTTTCGTGTGTTACAAAGTATGATGATAAATAACCACGATCAATTTGTAAGCCGTCGATTATATCAAGTGACGTTGACAACCCTTTTGCTTCTTCTATTGTAACTACACCGTTTTTGCCAACTTTTGATACTGCGTCTGCAATTAGTTTTCCTATTTCATTATCACCATTTGCAGATATTGTTGCAACGTTTATCATTTCTTCTTTGTCGTGTATTTCAACAGAGTGTTCTTTAAGTAGGTTAAGTACAATGTTTAACGTATCTTCCATTCCTCTTTTTAGCATTGTGGATGAATAACCAACAGACAATAACTTTAGTGCTTCAAGACACATTCCATGTGTCAAAACCGTAGCAGTTGTTGTACCATCACCAGCCTCTTCATTTGTTTGGTTTGCAGCTTCCTTAATAAGTTCAGCACCTAGTGACATTGCGCGATTTTTTAATTTAACACTTTTTGCAACTGTCACTCCGTCCTTTGTAATTAAAGGAAGGCCACCTCTTTTTTCGATAATTACGTTTTTACCTTTTGGACCTAGCGTGCACGAAACAGCATCATAAACAACTTTAATGCCATTAAATATTTTTTTGCGTGCTTCATCATCAAATATAACTGTATCAGATATGCCTGTATTTTCCATGTGTTAGTAATTTTCCTTAATAAACATTTGTATCTATATTGTTTTATAATATTTTATAGCAAATGAATAAAAATATTATAAAGAATTTATCCTATATTTTCCTTGCAGGATTGGCTGCATTATGTTCAACCTTCGGTACCTTGCCAAAGCCACCAAGCCATAATACAAAATATACGGTAGGTAATACGCAAAAATTATTATCATATATGACAGTCGCATTGTTACGCCACGATGTTGATAATAACCATTATACGGCTTATTGCGCAGGAGTGTGGATAGATGAAAATCGGTTTATAACTGCATATCATTGTATTGAGAATATATTATCTTCAGGAAAAATAACCGTACCATATGCCGCGGCACTTGATTCATATAATGCCGGTGCAACAAAATTTCATTTTACAAGCCCTAGAGTTGCGCGTATAATTGATATTGATACAAATGCAGATTTAGCATTACTAGAAACAAAAGGTATGGTTACTTTTCATTATTTTGCAAATTTTGATAACTCTTCTATTAGGGTAGGTAATGAAATTCATATTATTGGACATACATCAGGCTTGGCGTATACATATTCGCATGGATATATTTCTGCAATAAGATATGTCAAACCCTTCTTTTCGTTAAGGGATATTAAACTCTTACAAATAGATGGAAGAGTTTATAAAGGTAATTCAGGCGGTGGAGTATTTGATGAAAACGGCAACCTCTTAGGTATTAGTTCATTTCTGTTAATGGATAGTAACACCCCGTTTTTTATTCACCGCGATGAAATATTAAATTTTTTAAAGCGTTCTTTTACTTTAAATTAACTTTTGCAACAGTACCATCAGGAAGTGTAATTGTTTCAGGAACATCCTGTATCGGTTTTTCATCTGTTATTTCATTAACAGCATTTTCTTCTTGAATATCTACATTTTCTTCTTGAATATGCAGTTGCTTTTCTTGAACTTGTACTTTGTTAATAAATAATTCCGGATTTTCGTTATAACCTAGTAATTTTGCGTTTTCAACTGATTCGCCTATTATTTTCTCAATTGCCTGTGAAGCCCTTGTTAGCATAAGATCATACACTTCTTTTGTGCTAAACATAACAGTACCTGCTAATTGCTCAAGATTATATGATTTATTTTTATTGAAATATGGTGACACAATATATTTTGAACTTTCACCATCTGCGGTTTTTGATATAATATGTTGTGTAACTTTTACGGGTATAACTTTATTATATTTTTGTGATAAAATAAATAAAACTTGCCCTATACTATATTCTTGTTGCTTCATTTTATAACTATTTTACTAAGAGAATTACTTTTTGTGAATTTTCATCAAGCCTTACATCAAACTTTAAAGTTGATAGTGCTTGTTTTAGTTTTTTATTTTCCTTATGACCGCCCCATAAATCGCAAATATTAACCAGCTGTTCTATTGTTGTATTATGTAATTTCATATTATTATTCTATTTCTAATTTAACTTGCTGTACAACCATCTGCGGCTGTGATATTGGTAGCACTGCAAAATCATTTGCATCCTTATCAATAACAATATTATTATCTTTACATAAGTTGTATATTTTTTTCCACAAAACATTTTCAAGCTTTTGTTTATCTTGCAATTGTGCCAAAGATTCACTTAGTGTTAGTTTGAATTCTTGTGGTAATAATACGCTAAATAAATCTCGTAAATGTGTTAATTCTTCAACGTTAAGCTTTAAACTAATATTTTTTACTTTTTGCCTTGGCATATAACATAATATACAAGTATAATAAAAGATTAAATACTTTTTATTGTATTAATTGTAGTGTCATATAGCTGCACAATATCTTTGACATCAATTCCTGAATTTAAAAATGATTCTTTTTCAGCTTCAATTGTTCCAAGTACGCCGTTTTTTAATTGTTCAAATGCATCATCAATAATTTGAATTTCAATTTCTTGTTTGTCGTCTTCTGACGATACTGAATTATATTGTTTAATTAGTTTATTATCAAATTTTAAAAGTTTTTGTAATGATTCTATATTTTCTATTTGTTCTGCTTGTTTTAGCATATCATAATAAGAATTAAGCCTATCTTTTACAATTGACAAAGCTTCCTGTTTAAATTTTTTAGCTAGTTTGCTATCGTTTATATCTTTTGCTAATTGATCAGCTTCTCTATTTAACGTTTTTTCTATTAATAAATTTCCATCATAGATACTAGATTCTAAGAATTTTAACGTTAATACATTTTGCATATCTCCATGCGTCTTTTTTGCAAACTCCCAAGCTTCTGTCGGCGACTCACTGGCGGCTTTGGCTAATTTTTCAACTTTACTTTTTGCTTTTGTTGCATATTTTCCTGCAGCCGAAGCAATTGCTGCTCCGGGATTAGTTAAAAATAATAATGTCTGAAAATGTTTATTATTAAGTGTGCCTTCTGTTCTATCAAATACATCTTTAAATTTACTTTGAATTTGTTGTGTTCTTTGTTGTGTTGCTTGATCTATTTTTTCATATTCTGCATCAAGAAACGGTAATATGGTGGAAAGTACGCCGCCTAATATTGTTGTGAATAATCCCAATGCCTGATTGCCAACTTCTAATCCTGCTGCAACAGCTGTTTGCACAACATCCGTAAAAGGCTGTATAAACGTTGAAAACATATCGTCAAGATCACCGCCGCCACCGCCGCCGCCACCAAAGCCACCGCCATCATCAAACCCAAAATCAAACTCAGTTAATAATTTTTTATTTTTTGACATATATTTCCTATTTAATATATAGTAAATATAATATAAACAGAATAAAATGAAAAAAATTGGTTTAATTGCAATGAGCGCCAAACCGGCACACTTAGGACACTGGAGTTTAATAACAAAAGCTGCGTCTGAAAATGATGTAGTAGAATTATTTATTTCAACGTCAGACAGAACACGATCAGGAGAAATACCAATTTATGGCTCTGATATGGAGACAATTTGGAATATGTATCTAGTACCTGAATTGCCCGAAAATGTTAGTGTTAGTTTTGGAGGTTCCCCAGTTGGAAACATATATTCATTCCTGGAATCAGAAGAAGATAAAAATGCACCGGAAAATACTTATGTAATTTATTCTGATCCTGTTGATTTAAAGCGTAATTTTTCTGTAAGGGCACTTAACAATTCTGTACCATTATTATTAAGGAATAAACAAGTTAAGTTGCAGGACGTTTCTAGAGAGGGTGGAATTAATATATCTGGTACGGCCATGAGACAATATTTGGCAAATGATAAGCAGGAAGAATTTTTAAAATATTTGCCTCCTATATCAAAAGACAATAAAGTTGCCATATGGAATATATTACGCTCTCCTATTGTGACAGAACAAATGTTTAAAAGGTATATAAGCAAATTTTACTAGTAATTTTTGATCTTCTCTAAGATATTTATAGTGGATTAATGTTTGTCCGTATGGGACAGATTTTTTTTTACATTCATAAATTAAAAAGGAGACAAATTTATGCCTAGAACATTTGTTAGACCTGATCAAGTTTCAGGTTCGAACGATTTTAGTGATGCCAAAACAACTGGCCACGAAATGATACAATCGGGTTCGTTACGTACATTGGACGACGACCTTAATAACTTACGTACAATTCTTAAAACCGTAGCAGGTGAAGATAATTGGTACGAAGACGTTTCAGCCGTCGGCGGTGTACAACGCAACCTTAAATCATTACACACACATTTAGACGCTCTTATGTCAGGCTCCCGCCCACAAGCAGGTGCTTTACTACAAGGCGACTTCCAAC
>ENA-OREN01002506-OREN01002506.1-marine-metagenome-genome-assembly--contig:-NODE-2506-length-18555-cov-6.172584_pt1 | contig 18555 bp, 16 predicted proteins | sample MGYA00248624_ERZ508555 | MGnify/ENA primary metagenome ERZ508555 (study PRJEB26222, sample SAMN06267773) | marine metagenome | isolation source: Saanich Inlet, British Columbia, Canada | place...
CATAAATATGATTTTTGATAAATGGTGGTTCTTGCAAACCTCGTCTGCTAAAATTAAATGTCCCAAGTGTATTGGGTTGAAAGTACCTCCAAGTATTCCAATTTTTTCCCGGTGCTGATCACTATTGTTTCCGTTACTCATAAATCGCTCAATTCAGGCCTTAAGCTGTTTTCAATTTCCTCCGGAGTATGCAACTTTCCTTTATCAATTCCAGGACACGTCCTTTTCTGCTCTTCCCACTCAGTTTTGTTTTTCAAGTTCGAACTCCAGTACGGGAACGTTTTGCATTGGCGCGGCCTGGTTTCATATATTTTGCACCCATTGTCATACATGACGCAGTCTCCGTTATCATACTCCAGTAGACTGATTCGCCCATTAATCAACCTCGCATAGTCATTAATAAATAGATCCGTTGAAATGCCCAGGGAAACAGAGGTACTTTTAATTTCCTTCTTAGTCATCCAGACAACACCAGGCTCTCCTCTGCAGCAGCCACCGCATCTTTGGCATTCAAATCTTAAGCCATCTTTATACCATGGTTTCTTTTGCTTTCTTTTATGAGAGTTTTTACCTGATTCTGAGCCGTTCATGGTTACAATCTACACCTTTCTAATCAATAAATTTCTCTGAATTTGACTCATGATACTATCATGAGTTTCATAAAATACAATAAATATTATTGTATATAAAGTGCCTGTATTTCTTATGTCGGTATTTCTCACTTGTTTTTTAATGCCTGTTTACGTTAATATATAAAGTTTGTAATTTTATGAGGCAGATTAAGGATATTTTCCGGGAGCAGAGAAGATGTATAGAGAAAAAATAAAGGTTTTAGATTGTACTGTCAGAGATGGTGGTCTTATCAATAATTACCAATTTAAGGATGATTTTGTTAAAGCGATTTATCGTGCAACTTGTGATAGCGGTATTGACATCATGGAGATTGGTAAAAAGCTTTGTGTGAGTGATGAATATACACGGGAAAAATATGGCAAATGGAATTTTTGCGATGAGGATGATATGAAATATATCGTTGATTCCTATGAGTGTGAGAGCCCACCGATGCTGGCTGTAATGTATGATGTGGACAGAGTAGATGTGTCAGCACTGCCTCCTGCGGATCAGAGTGTTGTCGGGATGGTACGTACGGCCTGCTATGTTGCAGATATTGACAAAGGGCTGGATCTGGTGAAGCGTAGCAAGGATCTGGGTTATCAAACCACTATCAATATTATGGCATGTTCTGCAGCGATAGAAACTGAGTTGATAGAAACCCTGCAGCAGATTGATAAAGCAGACGAGGTGGACTACCTCTATTTTGTGGACAGTTTTGGAGCATTCTATTCAGAACAGATAACCAGCTATCTGCAGCTTTATAAAGAGCATGCTCCGAGTAAGGAACTCGGATTCCACGGTCACAATAACCAGCAACTGGCTTTTTCTAATACCCAGCAGGTTATTATCGACGGTGTCAATCTGCTTGACGCGACTATAAACGGTATAGGCCGTGGAGCTGGCAACTGTAATCTCGAACTTCTACTTAACTTCCTGAAAAATCCAAAGTTCGATGTAAGACCGATATACAAAGCAATACAGGAATCCCTGGTACCACTGCGTAAGGAAATTGAGTGGGGATTTAATGATATTTATGGAATCAGTGGCCACCTGAATCAGCATCCTCGTGACGCAATGAAGCAACGAGGCAATCCTGAAATCAGAGATAACTGTTATGATTTTCTATTGGAATCTACTAGCGATTGATGTCGTTTCAACATTTCGTCTGGTAACGATTCCGTAAAGCATCTCTTTCATCTACAGAATGGTGTAAGAATCAAATCTCATAGTTACATACAAAATAGTAGATTGGGCCTGTCCAGACGGACAGGCCCACCATCTACTTTTCATTTTGTGTAATATCCTCTTGCTGTAGTTCCTGGTTATAAATTTTCAAGTATGCTTCTTGTCATACCCGAGTGCTTTAAACGGGTATTTTTATGCCAGTTCATACTAGATTCCCGCTAAAAACATGCGTGAATTACACGTTGGAGAAGGGTAGTTAATAAAGCGTACGCAAGACTTTTACTCATACTTCAGGAGGAGTGCTGTAGCTTTTTCAGATTACAATAGTAAAGATTGAAGCTGTTAATATTTTGATTATAATGCATTAATGATGAGAAACTATTTATCAAAAATTGGAACTGCAGCGGGCATTATCACTATTATAGTCTCATTAATGGGATGTGCTCAGAACAGAGCATTGAATAAACTGGAAAAATTGACTTTGGATGACAATGAATATGACCATAATCATTCAAAATCGAAGGTAATCTGTTGTATTGAAAGTATTGATTATGAACGTAAGCATGAAGAGATTATAAATATAATATTTAATAGTGGTAATCTTGATTTAATTGACGAGTTTGTTGAATATTTTCCGGGAGATTATAGAAACTATATAATCAGAGGAGATGCTTATTTGAAGAATGCAATGGTGCAACAAATGATAGGTATTTTTATGAAATCTTCAGCAGCAGCTTCAGTTAATACCGCTAAAGAGAGTTACATGAAGGCGTTGGAGTTAAATAATAGAGATATTTATGCCCTAGGTGTCCTTAGTTTTATGTATGGAGAAGATAATGAATACGATAAGGCGAAAGAACTATTACATAGAGGGATTGAGATTGCACCAAATAATCCTCTGCTTTACCTGGCGTTGGGTGAAATGTATGATCGAAAAGAAGAATATAATACTGCAATCGATTATTACAAAAGAGTACTGGAATTTACGGAGGAGGAAGTAAAAAAGGATTTTGAACACATGAACCAATATTACCATACACTGGTAGATTATTTTCCCAATTCCCTTGAAGAGGCAAAAGGAGAAGCAGAAAAGATTTTAAACAAATTGAAGATAAAACAAGATGACATGGATATCTCTCTCAACTGATCCGGAAACAAATAAACACAAACTGTTGTTTTAAGCGGCCAGACCTTCTTTCCACTCATCTCGAAACTTCCCCAGTTTTTACCCACTTTTTATCAGGTTTATCCAGACTTTTACCCATCCGCATAGTTCACATTACACCACCATTATAAGAAAAATGAAATTTCTTATCCTTCTAAATATCAGATACTTACATTATATTTAAAAAGTTGATTCATTGATCAAAATATAGATTGGCATATTGGTTGCGATTCACACAACACAATGTTTTTGTATCTAAACGAAATTGATTGTTCGGATAAAATAAAATTTTAACATATGAATCCAGGAAAAGAATAGGAGGCCCGTGTGGATATCCAATCTGTTAATAAGCAATTTTCAAAACGTTTCTTTATGTGCATCAGTCTCATCCTTGCACTGTTTCTTGCGTCATGCTCAAATTCAACATTTACAACCGGTGACAGTGCCAGCATAGTACTTTCCGCAATTGATTTTGATAATGCCGGATATTTATCTGACAGTTCAGGAGACGGGTTGCTTTTTAACCACCCAAAAGGTATTGCCAGTGATGATACTCGCCTTATTTTAGCTGATACCCATAACAACAGAGTATTGATTTGGAACACCATTCCAACAGCCGATAATACGGTACCTGATCTTGTTTTGGGACAGACAGACTTTCTTGGTAATGATTCCGGAAGGGGTGATGCTTCAACGGGACTTGATATGATGAACTGGCCTACCAGTGTGGCTATATACAATGATAATTCAACTGTTATGCTGGCTGTTGCCGACGCATATAATGACCGTGTATTAGTCTGGACAAGCTGGCCGATATCTGATGGGCAGGCGGCTGATTTTGCATTAACCGGGTCAGATCTGGCATGGCCGTGGGGTGTCTGGACTGACAGTACCAGCCTTATGGTTTCCAGTACAACACCTGCGAACAAGGTGTTGGTATGGGATAGTTTCCCTACCAGCAACACGACAAATGATTGGGATTTTTCGTCAAACAGTGAAATGGGAACACCACGTTCTATAGTTTCAGATGGTTCAACCTTTCTTGCAGTTGCCGACCACAACCCCGACTCAAGCAGAAGTACTGCACAGGGAAGCTTTGCCTGGGCCAGTGATGGTACTGGCCTCCCGACATCAGCTTCCGATCACGCCTCGGATTGCTTTATGGAAGATGCTACTGATGCAAACTTTGCTTGGTTACAGGGAGATATTACCAAGAGTAGTGGGCTTTATATGATCGGCAGGACTCTCCATTATTGGTCCTTACTTCCCACAAGTGGTTGTGACTCTCCCGATGCTTCAATCAGTTCTTCAAGTTACAATTTTGAAGGCGGCGACGGATCTGACCTTGTTGCAGTTGATTCCGACGGTGATGGGACCGATGATATGTTATTTGTTTCATTAACAAACGGGAATAAGGTTGTCGGGTATTCAACAATGCCGACAAGCAGCAGTGATGTGCCTGATTTAGTACTGGGAAGCGCTGATATTAACACCAATACACTCGATGATTTTTATATTACGAACCCTGTACCGGCATGTGACGGGACAAACCTTTATGTATCGTCAGATTTTGACAGAAATCTTCATATATGGACTTCCTATCCTACATCCAGCGGACAGGCACCGGATGACACAATTACTCTATCTGACTATATTGATTTTGCACCGTGGGACAACGCGCTGAATGGCACAAACCTTGTGCTGGCAGGCCAGACAAAAGTCGCTGTGTGGACGACCCTTCCGACTGCTTCAACCGACGCGCCTACTTATACGTACACAAGTGGTTCAATCGGAAGTGCAACATTCAGTGAGATTAGAGGAGTTGCCCTGGATGATAACAATCTGTATATTGCCGACAAAAACAACGAAGAACTCTACATCTGGGATATCACCTCCGGGTTCCCTTCGGATACAACTGATCCGGATTTAACAATTACCTTCTCTTCTGCACCGACGCGATTAAGCAGCGACGGATTTTTTCTGGCCGTTACCTTTACCGAAGACCATTCAGCTGATATTTATCGGATAGATGACCTCTCCTCTGCAGTCCCGGCACCAATAGTTACCGTTGGAGGGTCCGGAACGTTTAACCTTCCCGAGCAAGTGATTATTTCAAACGGAGCAGTGATTGTGGCTGATACAAGTTTTGGTAGAGTGCTCATGTGGAGTTCCCTTCTGTCCGCTCTCGCCGGAAACAGTTACGATATTATATTAGGAGAAAACGATGCATCTGATACCACACCTGAGGTGGCAGTTGATAAACTGTTCTGGCCGGGAGCACTTGCCTATGATGGTGACTGGCTATGGGTTGGAGAATATAAATTTTCAGGGAGGATCGTTGGGTTTCAAGAACCTTAAGCATAAGTGGAAATTCTGTCATTCCCGCAGTCTGTTGAGCGGGAATCTAGTCCTTATGATTTATGGACTCCCGGTCCAACGGGAAAACAATATTGCTTGTTAACCTTTAAATTTAGGTGCCATCAAACTAACTTTTTCAGGAGAGAGATAAAATGTTTATAAGAATAGTGTGTATTGCTGTAATAAGCATATTTTGTTATACAGGCATTGGAATATCTGAGGAATTAAACAATAGTGATACTAACACCGTGGAGAATACCGCATTTGGTGAAATAGAAGATAACTTCTCGGTGACCCTTAACGGAGATTTATTAAGCGTGAGTGCGATAGACGTCCCTCTTGAGATCGTTATGAGGGAGGTAGTCAGGATAAGCGGTATCAATGTCTGGATGATGGGTGGTGATACAGAGAGAATTACCATAGAGTTTAATGATGTCCTACTACGTAACGGTGTGGAAAGAATACTCAAGGATAGAGATTACGGATTTTTCTACGATCAGAACCCGGATCAAAGTGGAAATCTTCAGATAGTAGGCCAGGAGCAAAATCCTCCTGACGATCCTATCGTCGATTCAAATATTGATCCGTCTCTTGCAGAAAAACCTGCAGGCCCTTATAGAAAATACAATAGAATCATACGTGTCAGCGGGCCCGGATTACCGAAGAGACATTTCAGTAAAGAAATGGTACTGGATTACATGATGTCTAACGTAGATATTTTGAGAAAACAGGAAGTTATGGATTTCCTGGGAAGTGTTGATATCGGCTGGTTTACCAATACAATGGCCAGGATAATCAGTACACACATTCCGAATGTTTCTCCGGAAGAGATAATAAATATACTTGAGATACTGAAAACATCAGGTGATCCGGGAGACAATTTTCTGGATGAAATTATCATGATATTTGAACTGCTTACCGAACCAGATGATGTGTGGAATAATACCTCTTAAGAAAGCAGGAAATACAGGACGTGTTCAGCGTCAAGGTTTTGAGTCCTTTTCCTGAGTTTCCTGCTTTCCTTAGCGGATAAAATATTATGCAAGATTTCAATTGGATAGTATTTTTGGTGGGTATTGCTCACCGACAACACCGATAAGATTTAACCCTTCAACTCCACTATTTCAGCTTCTATTGCAGTTCCATTTATATATAAAAAGGCAATTGAGATCGGGTATTTAAACCGTCTGGGCCCTGCACTTCCAGGGTTGAGAAAGAGGACACCGTTTTGCTCCTCGATTTTTGGAATGTGAGAATGACCGCTGATAACGACGTTAAACCCCGCTGCCACAGGATCCAGGTCGAGTGCATTCAAATCGTGCAGGGCATATAAATATACCTGGCCCACCTGTACAACATCAGTAAAAGGCAGGTTGTTACACCATTTACTACCATCAACATTTCCACGAACAGGATAAACCTTGGCTATCGCCTGAAGAGCCTCAAGCACTTCTGGATTCCCTATATCACCGGCGTGGACTATCAAATCCACATCGTTGAAAGATTTGACAACACTTTTCCTGATAAGGCCATGAGTGTCTGAAATTATTCCTATTTTATAATCATATGTATGTTTCATCTCATACTATTGTATGGGAACATTCCCAAATCGTTCGATAGGCTTATTTTTTTGGAGTGCAGTGACCGTGTCACTGCAAATTCTACATTTAGTTCTTTTTCTATCTGTTTTATAATGTCAAGGTCTTTCATGGTTTTAGCCTTTTTTTACCGCTCCCCGGACAAAAGGCGCCGAGGACAAGAAGTCGCGAAGAGCGCAAAGAAAGAAATACTTTTTTGAAAAGGATTTATAAAGATAACAACTTCAATGATACTAGCTTGTCATTCGTCAATATGCTTCGCTGTCATTTTACACTGTTGTATTTATGAAATGGGATAATAAACGATATGCTATTGGAGTCAAGAAAAAAGAGGAGTATAACAGCTAAAGAAAGTAATCACACTCCCGCCAAACGACACGTCGGGCAGGAAGATACGAAGGTATAGAGGATGTGGTTTGAAGCTTGATAAAATCAAATTCTGTGATCTTCACTATCATAAGTGATGGGGTTGTTATCCCATATCTTCGGTGTGTAAAAGAAGATTTGGATATAAGAGAGTTGGGGGCCATCCGGTAAGTTGTAAAATGCTAAACTGTAAACAGTAGATTTTTTCGATAATTAATGGTGCGATGTAATTAATTTTACGTGCATCTCTTTTGTGCTCAATGCGCAGAATGATAAGCGCTCTTTTTGCGACTGCTCTATCCGCTTAGTAGCTATTTCGGCACATTGTCAGTAATTTTTTTTGCTTTAAATCTTACTAGCCTGGCTGCAAATTTTTCCTGATGTTGCTTGAAATCATTGCAAATAGCATCAAGATTGTAATTAAACTTTTTAGCGTGTTCATCTCGAAAAGCACGTATCTCTTCTACGATTGGGTCTATCATACTTCATCTCCTAAAAATTCATCCGGAGAACATAATTCAGGGCAGATGTATCCATTGTTTTCGACTACTTGTCTAATCATCATTCTTGTGAATGGGTTATTGATATGTTTAAAGTTCCAGGTTACTATAATATCTATCCCATTAGCTGCTACTGCTATATGCAATGCATCTTCGGGGCATTCTTCAGGAATTGCCTTGCCTATTAACAGGGCTTTCGCTAAATCCCTCGACTCATCTCTAATATTTTGAATGAGTTTATTGCTTCTAAACGAAGTGAGGATTGTTTTTTATCTCCTTTTGATGCTTCTTGTATAACAATATCGGAAATATAAATGTCATAGTTATTAATTATATTCCACATATCTTGTGTAGTTACTTGGTGTCCTGCCATTACAATATTTTTTGATGGCCTTGCCACCAAATAACTTATAACGCTTGTTTCTATATATACTTTTTGCTTCATGTTTTCAATGTTATTATTCTGTCATAACACATATATTTTCCTACTTCATAAGTGAATGGATACGTTTGACATCGAGCAGTGCCTTGTCTGTAGGGACGAGTGGGGTTATTTCTATATCCGTGAAAAACGGGAAGAGTGGTAGGTTTGTTACAAGTTGGTCTAGGTCTTCATTTGAATCAACTTCAATAATAGCAGCGGCACCTCTGCTGCCGGCCAGCTTGCCTCCGGCAAGGATCCTGCCTCTTTTTCTCATCCTGATAAAATATTCCCACTCCTTGACAACATATCCCAGGAAGTCTTTCACCGGCATATCAGGTATTTTTTCAATTTGAACTTTTAATAAGAAGAGCATTTTATATAAACTCCTTTCATTTATTAATCGAGGGATGAAGTATGATCACCGCTTTGCGGCTGGGACGATGGACGACCATCTCGTCCCTCTTCTCTCATCTATCGTCTTTCACAATGTTCTATAACGCCAATCCTCCATCGATGGACAACACCTGTCCGGTGATATAATTTGCATCGTCTGATAGCAAAAACTTCGCTGTTTTTGCAACGTCATCAGTCGTACCGAATCGCTTCAGGGCGGTCATGTCTGTCATCTTCTTCTTGTATTCTTCAGGAAGCTCTGAGGTCATGTCTGTTTCAATAAAACCGCATGCTATAGCGTTAACATTAATTTTTGCCTTACCAACTTCTTTTGCAAGGGCCTTTGTGAAACCTATCATTCCTGCCTTAGAAGCTGAGTAATTTGCCTGGCCTGCTACACCCGCAATACCACTGACAGAAGTTATGTTGAGTATCTTTCCATTTTTCTGCTTGATCATGGTCATGATTACCGCCTTGGAAAAATTGTACACACTCTTGAGGTTAACATTAATCACATCATCCCAGTCATTCTCTTTCATTAATGCAAGGAGTTTGTCCCTCGTTATTCCCGCATTGTTAACAAGATAATCTATCTGACCGAATTCATCCTTAACCTCTTTAATCATATCTTTAGCACTCTCAAAATCAGATACATCTGCTTTTTTTGCCAGGGCTTTGACTCCGAGTGCTTCTATCTCCTTTACGAGTTCATTTGCAAGGTCATCACTCTTACTATAGTTGAAGGCAACATTACATCCGCTTTTTGCCAGCTCAAGTACGATTGCTTTGCCTATACCTCTTGTACCACCTGTTACTATTGCCGTCTTGTTACTCATATGATTACCTCCTGGAAATTGTTATCGAAAAAAAGAATTATTATATCAGTTATTATGCTTTGTTTTATAAATATTATGTCTCTACAGTGACCTTATTTTCAGCAAGCTTCGACCGTATCATTTTAGCAAATGTGCCGACCTCGTATTCCAGACCTTTTGTAATATCATTCTCTACTGCAAAGTTAACACATTTTTTCATTTCTATGAGCACTCCCGTCTCTCTCTCCAGCAGCAGCTTTGCCATTTCTATGGCTTGACTCAAGACCTCTTTGTGTGGAACAACCTTATTGACTAAACCCCATTCCAATGCGGTTTTTGCACGGACCATCTTGCCAAGAAACAGCATCTCTTTTGCACGCGCATGACCAATCAGTCGAGGTAAACGTTGGGTTGTACCCAGCGCTGGAATAATGCCTAGTTCCGGTTTGGCTTCCGGCAGATTGAAAAATGCGAGTTCTGATGCAATACGCAGATCACATAACATTGCAAGCTCTATCCCTGCTCCTATTGCAATGCCATTAATTGCAGCAATAACCGGTTTCTGGCAATTCTCCATTTCAACAAGCATCTCGTAGGAGCGATGGAAACGCTCGTAGTCTTTCTTTGCTACCAGGTCTGAAATCAATGACCCAAATAACTCTTCGCGGTCTACGCCGTCACAAAATACTCCTCTTAACTTACTGGCAATAATAATGGCTCCAACATTCTCATCGTTTTCGTACTGGTCCATCTTCTCATATATAGCGTCCAGTAGCCAAGAGCCCAAAGAGTTCCTATCTGGTTTGTTTAAGTAAATGATTCCGATTGTCTTACCATTATCAGACTCGATCTCCTCAAATTCCAGATGGTCATAACCGGAGTTGTCACCGCGATTCATTCGAATATCTTTCATAATCGTAATCCGAAAAAGTTGTAAATCTGCTTGCGGACAAGTTTGTCATTCTGAATGTAGCGAAGCGGAATGAAGAATCTCATGTTTCCATATTTATTTGATTTTCCAGAGCCACACTTACCAAATAGAGATTCTTCGGTCGTAACCTCCCTCAGAATGACATGTTTCTTTTCACCAGATAGATGTTTTTCTAAATCTTCAACCCTACTTCGAATCCTTCATGGATCGCTTCGAGTGCAGTCCTGACTTCTACACAATCGCCTATTTTATATAATTCGTTAATCTTGCCGTTTAATTTGCTGGTAAGATCCTGATTGGATTTGTATCCTGCGGCGATGATAACCGTATCCGTATAAATCTTGGTATTTTTATTATCTTGTTCAAAAGTTACACAGACTTTATCCTTCTCTTTTTTTGTTTTAGCTTTAGTCGATATATTTTTTACTTTTATTCCGGTAATACTGTTAATGCCGGCATCCTGTACCTGCTTCATGATAACCCATCTTGTTGAGATGCCGAATTTTCCTCCAATTTTATTCTTCATTTCCAGAATAGTGATATTTCGTTTTCCCTTTGAAGTAAGTTCTATGGCTTCATCACCATTAATAACTCTGTTCTTTAAAAGAAAGCAGGCAACTTCCGGCCCCATTGCCCCCATCTTTGCCGTGTGAAGGGCGATTTCGCAGCCGATAGTGCCTCCACCTATGATTACGACCTCTTGTCCAATCTTTACCTTATTATCAAATACATCCTCAGCCATAACAACATTCTTTTCTTTAATACCGGGAATTTGAGGAATAAGAGGGCTTCCTCCTGTCGCTGCGATTACCACGTCCGGCTTTAAATCATTTATCGTTTTTGTATCTACTTTTTTGCAAAGCTCTATCTTTACTTTTAATTTCCTTATCTGGGTTTCCAGGAATGTGACAACATTTTCTATCTCTTCCCTTCCCGGAGGTATATAAGCATATCTCAATTGACCACCAAGCACATCTGCTTTCTCAAATAAATGTACGTCATGACCTCTTAATGCGGCAACTCTTGCTGCCTCCATACCTCCCGGTCCACCGCCAATAACCATTACCTTTTTCTTTTTCTTCGCCTTCCTGATCTTAAATTCACTCTCTTTGCCCACTCTGACATTATATAAACAACTGACAGATTTGAAGCCCAGCAAAGAATCAAAACATCCCTGATTACAGGCGATACATTTCCTGATATCATCGAATTGTCTCTTCTTATATTTTTTTGGTAATTCCGGGTCTGCTATTAAGGGTCTTCCGATTGAAACAAGGTCTGACCGGTTATTGTCAATAACTTCTTCCGCCAGGGATAGGTCATTAATCCTCACTGATCCGATTACGGGTACATTCACATTGTCTTTAATCTTCTCAGACAGAAAGATATAAGACATTCTCGGGATGGCCATAAGCATTATGGGAGTACGGCTCTCATGCCAGCCGGGTGAAACATTGAATGCATCTACACCTGCTTTTTCCAGCACTTTTGCTATCTCAACACTTTCATCAATCTTGAGGCCATCTTCGACAAAATCGGCACCTGATAAACGGAAGATTAAAGGATATCTCTTTCCCACTTTTTTCTTTATGGCTTCAACTATCTCTTTCGCAAAATTTATCCTGTTTTTAAGACTGCCGCCATATCTGTCTTTTCTCTTGTTCGTTGCCTTTGAAAGAAATTGATTGATAAGATAGCCCATGCCGCCGTGTATCTCTACCGCATCAAACCCACCCTTCTTCACTCTTACGGTGGCAGCAACATAGCCATCTATTACCTTCTTTATTTCAGGTATAGTCAGCGCATGCGGTTTCTGTTTTATGTTGACGTGTGACAGGCTTGATGGTGATACAGGGTGCGTTTTCGAGAAAAATGAAGATGCGCTTCTGCCACCATGAAGTATTTGCGCTGCTACCTTAGTGTCATATTTGTGGACCGTATCGGTGAATTTCTTTAATCCTGGTATATATTCATCCTTGTCCAGGCCAATTATGCTCTTCCATACCTTGCCGGTCATTTCCGGATAGCATCCGCCTATTACAATTAACCCCACACCGCCACGAGCCCGCTCTACATAGAAATCAATAAAACGCTTGTTTATAGAACCGTCCGAGGTAAAGCCGAGATCCATTGCTGACATGGCCAGCCGGTTCTTGATTTCTAAACTGCCGATTTTAATTGGTGCAAATAGTTTACTCATTTTTTTGTGATTATTTTGTAATTGGTAAGCCACGTAATGGTAACATGAAATCAAGAAAATGTGTATAAATAGATTTCCAATAAAGTTAGGAATGACCGAAGGAGTAGGGTTGTCATTCCCATTCACACTTTCGTGAGGATAAACTCCAGTGACAATCTATTCTGCTAAACTTTCTTTACAACCAGGCATGAGTTGTTTCCGGACAAATCAAAAGAATTAATGAGTACTGTGTTTACCTCTTTTTCGAGTTTCTCATTAACAATATTCAGATTACATTCAGGATCTTTTTTATCGCAATTAATGGTAGGTGGTACTAAATCATTGCTTATGGAAAGCAGGGCGGATGCTGTCTGCGCTGCTCCCGATGCACCGTAGCTTTCCCCTAAGGTAGATTTAATGGTGTGAACAGGGATTTCTTCACCTTTCTCACCAAATAATTCTTTGATAGCTCTTGCTTCTATCAGATCTGATAACTTGCCAGAATTCCCGTTTGCGTTAATCAAATCTATGTCGTCCGTAGTTATTCCTGCATCCTCGATACATGATTTCATTGTGTTGCCAGCTTTCTCGATTCTGTTTTCAATATCGCTGTTTCTGTTACCTGAAAAGAGACTCCCATAGCCGGAGATTTCACCATATATCCTTGCCCCTCGACTTAAGGCGTGTTCAGCGTCTTCCATCACAAAGACATAACTGCCTTCACTCATAATAAACCCATCTCTGCTTTTGTCGAAAGGCATGCTGATCTCGCTTCCTGTACCATCGGATCCTGCCAACATCCTTTGCAGATAAAAGATCATGTATAGATCCAAAGAGATCTGCTCGACCCCGCCAGCTATGATGACTTTTGCTTTTCCGTTCTGTATCAGTTTAACTGCATTACCAATCGCATCGGTACCTGATGTGAAGCCTGAAGAGATAGTTCTGGCAAAACTCTTCATCTTGAAGAAGACAGAGACGTAGTTTACTGACGAATTCAGGGCGACATCGTAGCTCTTCATGGGTGATACTTCTGAGGGGCCTTCCCTGATGATGTCATGAAAATAATCAGTTGTCTGAGAGAAATTTCCGAGGGAGGAGCCAATGAGAATTCCGGTATGGTTTGACAGCTCTTCATCTATTTCCAGGTTCGCGTCATCTACTGCCATTTTTGCACTGGAACCCAGAAATTTAGTTCCATTATTAAGATACCTTAAACCTTTACGTCCTAAAAACTCTTCCGGGTTTAAACCCTTAACTTCTGCTCCGTTCTTACATTCATATTTAGATAGATCAAGGCATTCCATTGGCGCTATAGCTGAATTGCCTGAAACGAGATTGTTCCAGAAATCCTGATGTCCAATGCCCAATGGAGATACAACTCCAATACCTGTAATTACCGCTTTTTTCTTCATTTAAAATATTTTGCCACTAAGGCACCAAAATATTAAAGGATAATACGCTTGATACCATCATCAATAATTTTTTTGCTCTACCTTCCTCTTTTTTTGAAAGTAGTTTAAAGTGTATTTATATATTACTTTGTATCTTAGAGTCTTAGTGGCAATATGGTTTTACACTATACTCTACTGAAAATATTCGTGACATTGTTTCCTCCAAAAGCAAAGGAGTTGTTTATAACACAATTGACTTCTGTTTCGCGTCCTTCATTCGGCACATAATCCAGGTCACACTCTGGATCAGGAGTTTCATAGTGTATGGTAGGAGGAATCGCGTTATTTTTAATTGCCAGACAACTAACGACAGACTCAATTGCACTTGCCGCGCCCATTGTGTGACCAATCATAGACTTAATAGAGCTGACTGGTATCTCATTTGCCCGTTCCTTAAATACAGACTTTATAGCCAACGTCTCCATTCTGTCATTTAATGGCGTTCCTGTTCCATGCGCATTGATATAGTCTACATCTTTGTAGGACATATTAGCCATAGAAAGTGCATTTGACATTGCCACTATTGCACCTGCCCCTTCCGGATGGGGCGCTGTCATATGATGCCCGTCACAGCTCATACCATAGCCTTTTAATTCAGCATAGATTTCAGCATCTCTTTTCGAAGCGGATTCCAGTGTCTCCAGTACCATTATTCCCGCACCTTCTCCTATTACCAGACCTTTTCTCTCTTTGTCAAATGGCTGACACCTTTCAGGTGCCAGTGCCTTCAGGTTGTGAAAATGCGTAAACTCTGTTTGTGGGATAAGTTCACCACCACCGACCAGCATTACGTCAACTTTTCCTTCATGTAAAAGGTCTAATGCCCAGGCGATAGCGTGGTTGCCTGAAGAGCAGGCATTTAGTGATACCATGTTAGGTCCTTCAAAACCAAAATCTTCAGAGAGCTGTGTGGTGATAGAGGATGGTGGATATGTCAAGGCAACACCCATATCAAAGCCGTTAGCCTTGTCTTCAGGTGTGTTGCGTAACAGGTATTCAAATGGAGGAAGTTCGCCGGCAAGAGTTCCGATAGCGATACCAAATCTTTCTCTGTTGCTTCCTGCAATGTCATTCAGGCCGCTATCTTTCAACGCCTCTTTTGCAGCAGTATATGTATATTTGTGTATTGTGTTTGCCGTGGTTTCATTTTCAAAAACAGTATCAATTTTGAAATTTTTTACCTCACATGCACGATGAACTTTATATAGTGACGAATCGAATGACTTTAACTCTGCAGTACCATCATTGCCGTTCATGAGGGCATTCCACGCATTTGTAACACCAATACCATTAGCGATTACTAATCCTAAACCGGTAACAACAACTCTTGGCATGTTCAATCCTTTAGAAAAAATCGGGAATACAGGGTTTTTCAGTACCCAAAGTGCTTCGCAACGTTTTACAAAAAGCAAATCCCCCTAATTCTCCCTTAACAAAAGGGGAGTAGGGGGGTTTTGTCATTTGGTTTTCAAATATTGAGAAACAGCCTAATCAACAGCCTGAGTCTTATGTATTTGCCATGTCCGGGTTTTTCTGGTTCTTCAGCGCTTCGTAGCGCTCCAGAGCTCTTTCGTAATCTCCTGAAGCTTGCAGATCTCTCAGGTTTTCTAAGAGGTGTTTGTACACCTCCTGCCAGTCAAGATTAACCCTGAAGGCAAACATTGCGGCATTGAGATTGTTCATCTCATCTTTTGCCGCTCTGAATTTTTTTCTTATTACTTCTGTTGAATATATGTTGTTATAAACATACTCTATGCCGTCAATAAATTCCTGAAGTGTGAGTTTAGACAAAACATATGTTAAATGATGCGACGTGTAATAGATCCAGTCTTCGGGGAAGTTAGTTCTGAATAGTCTATTGTCACCATCAAGTCTCTTTTGTAATGGTGTATTGATAAATGGACACAATAAGCCACAGGTCATAATGTCGATCTTTGCATCTAAAATAAAATCAACTACATCTTTAAATGTATCCGGTGTGTCATTGTCGTTCCCGAATACCATAGTTCCCCAGACTGCAAGCCCGTGCTTCCTTATATTCTTTATTGCCTCTTTATATTTATCAATTGTTATGCGTAGGTTAACACCCTTATTCATTGATTTTAATGCATCTTCATTTATAGATTCAATACCAATGAGTACTCCTACACATCCGCTTTTTGCCATATAGTCCAGCGTTTCGTCATCCTCATATATGTTCAACGAAGTGAAACCGAACCAGTTCTGGTAAATACCTCTATCAACCATTCCCTTAAAAAGGTTTCTGACCCTTTCGTATGATTTCTTGCTATGGCCGTAGAAATTTTCATCTGTAAGGATAAGCCCTCTATATTGTCCTTTTATAGCCTCCAGTTCGTCCAGGACATCATTTATAGGCCTCTCTCTGTATTTTCTTCCCTGGAACTGTGGAACCGAACAGAACTCACAGCTAAACGGACAGCCTGCAGTTGTAATTATTCCGGAGTATCTATATTTGTACTTGTCAGTCAAAAACTTTCTATCCGGTAGAAGGTCCTTATATGTTTCCATAGGAGTCAGGCCTCCATCATATGTCGGCTTGAGTTCGTTTTTCTCAAAATCAGAAATTATCTGGTCCCATATCGGAACAGCTTCTCTTATTACTACAGAGTCAACATATTTGGCAGCCTCTTCAGGATAGCTTGTTGCGTGTACTCCACCCATTATGACTGGTATTCCGTTGTTTTTGCATGCAGTGGCGATCTGATATGCCCTGTTTGCCTGATAACTTACTGACGTTATTCCAACCAGGGCAACATTTGTCTTATCGAAACAGACATTTTCACCATTTTCATCTACTGCCAGTTCCTGAGTTTCATCTATTATATCTACTTCCCAGTTGTCAGGCGTTAATGCCTTCAAATATCCCAGGTTCACCGGCATCTGATTTAGTACTGAAACATTTTCCTCACCAACGTTACCTATTGGATGAGGATTTATAAGAATTAATTTTTTCATATTTTTCTCTTATTCCTGCTATTTATCAGGTATTAGTAATACATGTGCCACTGCGTATTCTTTACAATGAGACAGTGAAACTGAAATCTCACCAATTTTTTTCTCAGTTGCAAGTTCTTTTGCTCTGCCATAAAGATTTACATAAGGCTTTCCAAGTTCATCATTCAGTGTTTCTATATCCGTCCATTTCATCCTGTCTCTTAAACCGGTTCCAAACGCCTTGAGTACGGCTTCTTTTGAGGCAAAACGAACGGCATAATGTTGATAACAGTTCTTCTTGGATTGGCAATATTCCATTTCATCGAAAGTATAAACTCTTCCTATAAAATTTTTGTGTGATCCAAAGACTTTTTCTATCCTGCTGATTTCTATAATATCTATGCCTGTATACATTTACAATCTTTTAATCTGAGAAATTTATAATTAAAAATAAAAAAACGCGTGTTCTATAGTACTGAAAGGATGGTATATTCAGAAAAAGTGAGTATGGCAGGAACGTTTATGAAATTACTTTGCATAAGTATTTATATTCTCATATTATCTGACAATTCAAGGTACAAATTAAGTAGAAAATTTTAATGGTTGTGTAGGTTGTTGTCAACCATAATTTCAGTTTGAAAAAGGTCTTATGGAGTTAACAAAAAAGAATTTAAATAGAAATATAATCAGATTAGCACTTCCTGTCGCATTGGAGAACGTCTTGCACATGGCGGTTTTCATAGTGGATCTCATTATGGTCGGCAGGTTAGGTACAGTTCCTGTTGCAGCAGTCGGGTTGGCAGGTGCATTAGGCTTTATTATTGCAATGATATTTACTGCACTTAATGTTGGAACTACGGCTCTTGTGGCAAGGGATTTTGGCGCCAAACAAAAAGATGAAGCCCGGAAAGTGGCAGGACAGTCTCTTCTAATTACGCTTGTTTTTGGCATTACCGTCAGTCCTTTCATATTTTACTTTGCCGATAATATTCTTGTCTTGATGAGTGCGGAGGAAAATGTGGTCTCACTAGGATCACAATACCTAAAAATAGTACTGAGTTTCTTTATTTTCCGGTTAATTATTCTGACCGGATCCTCAATCTTCAGGGGAGCCGGAGATACAAAAACCCCTATGCTGATTACACTGGTAATGAATTGTGTAAATATATTATTTAACTGGCTTCTCATATTCGGTATATGGATCTTTCCGCGTATGGAAGTAGCCGGAGCCGCGTGGGCCACATCAATCGCTTATACAATAGGTGCATCTCTGATTTTTTATCGGCTTTTCAGCAGGAAGAGTATTTTAACAATAAGTTTTAAACATATTGTTGACGTAAACATATCTATCATTAAAAGAGTTTTGAGGATCTCACTTCCTGCAACGATAGATGCATCTCTGACTCAGATGGGGTATCTCTTTTTTATTAAGATAGTTACCATGCTTGGGACAGTTTCTCTTGCCGCGCACCAGATTGCAATCAGGATAGAGGCTCTTTCATTTATGCCAGGTTTTGCATTAGGAGTGGCAACTACCACAATTGTGGGACAAAGTCTTGGTGCGAATAAACCCGATCTGGCAAGGTTGAGCATGAGGAAAAATTGCCAGATCGCACT
>ENA-OREN01002507-OREN01002507.1-marine-metagenome-genome-assembly--contig:-NODE-2507-length-18555-cov-3.320543_pt1 | contig 18555 bp, 15 predicted proteins | sample MGYA00248624_ERZ508555 | MGnify/ENA primary metagenome ERZ508555 (study PRJEB26222, sample SAMN06267773) | marine metagenome | isolation source: Saanich Inlet, British Columbia, Canada | place...
GCGGCACCTGCATTCACCTTGGGTAAACCCGCCAGGTACTGGGGCGACAGGGCCTGATACTTCGGATGCATCAGCTTCATGAACTTTTCCCGGATATAATGGATGGCATCGTAACGCTCCTGCGGAGTCATCCACGTCTGCGGTCCCATGAGCCCATTACCCTTGGTAAGTGTCTGGAACATCGAATACGGATCAACCCCGAACTTGAGTTCGCCCGTGCCAAAGGCACGCGCTATGGGCAGGGCTGGAGTCTTGCCATCACTGCCATGGCAGTTGATGCAGAGGTTATTGTAGATAGCCTGACCTTTGGCGAAATTCTTGGGGCCCAATTGGCTAAGGATCCCGGCGTGATCGACTGTATTGGGTTCAACTTTTGCTTTTTGCCCAAAGGCCGGGTTGGCCAAAATAATAAAACCAAAAACCGCAGTAATAATAAAGGGATTCATGTGCTGGGAATGCTTTTTGAGAGGTTCACTGTTTGATTGGCTTTCTGCTATCAATTCTTCACCCGTCTTGCCTCTTACCGGATTTGCTTCGGCTACTTTTTTTGTTGAGCGGCTTTGCGCCTGGCTTAAGCCTCGGCGCGTTTGCGGTTTTGCTCCTTTTTGTAGATCGACGTAGTGACGAACATGTTGCTGAACCGCACTCCCTCGGCGGCCAAGCGATCCATGGTCGGCGTCTTTAAAAACGGGTGCCCGGCGCAGCCCATTCGGTCCCAGCGATGGTCGTTGGACAGGAAAAATAGGATGTCCGGGCGGTCGCCGGCCTTGCCCAAGGCGTCTGCCGGGGAAGCGAGAAAAACGGCGGAAATCCCCGCCAAAAGAGCAAAATAAGTTCTCATGTGGGACGGACTATAAGCTTGGCCAATCGCTTAGCCAAGGTCGGTTGGCGAGATACGCCGGGGGAAATAACCTGAAAAATAGCGAAAAGAGGGATTGACACGGAGTTATGAGTCTGGTCTTGTTTCCGACCTTTTTGAGATGTACGCAGTAGTTCAAACCGGAGGCAAACAATACAAAGTGACCGAGGGCACCACCATTGAGGTGAACCGTGTCGGTGACGAGGCTGGAAGCGCTTTGACCCTTGATAACGTGTTGCTCGTGAATCAGGACGGCTCAGTGAAGATCGGCACGCCGACGATCGAGGGGGCCAAGGTCGAGGCCGAAGTGGTCAAGCACACCCGAGGCAAAAAGCTCGTTATCTGGAAGATGAAACGGCGCAAAGGGTATCGCAACAAGAACGGTCACCGTCAGGATCTTTCCCTTCTCAAGATTAACAAAATCAGCGCATAAGACATGGCACATAAGAAAGGACAAGGCAGTTCCCGCAACGGTCGCGACAGCGCAAGCCAGCGACTGGGTGTGAAGAAATTTGGCGGACAGGCAGTGATCGCGGGCAACATTCTGATCCGCCAGCGCGGCACCAAGTTTAATCCCGGCCGCAATGTCGGCATGGGGCGCGACTGGACGCTGTTCGCGCTGACCGATGGCCATGTGCAGTTTGACAAGGGCGGACGCCGCGTAAACGTGGTGACTGCGGAAGCCGCCGCGAATTAAGCAGGCGCACCTACGATTTCGGATGGCGGGGCAATGGGCCTCGCCATTTTTGTTTTGATTCGACCCCAGCGCCGGGCCGGGAGTACACCACACGATGTTCATCGATTCAGTGAAGGTTCAGGCCAGAGCCGGCAAGGGAGGCAACGGTTGCCTCGCGTTTTCGCATGAACCGTTCAAGCCCAAGGGCGGGCCGTGCGGCGGCGACGGTGGCAAGGGTGGCGATGTCATCCTGCAGGCCGACCACGACATCAACAATCTCATCGCCCAGTTTTACGCACCGCACCTCCACGCCAAGGACGGCCGCCCCGGCGAGGGCAAGGGAAAGACCGGGCGCGGCGGCAAGAAACTCATCGTCAAGGTGCCGTGCGGCACGATGGTCTGGAAACTCCCCCCACCCGAGCCGACCGCCGAGGAGCGGGATGTGCCCATGCGCCGCTCGGTTGGCCAAGCGGAGGCACTCGAGATCCATCTAGAAGCCGAGCCGCAGGAGGCACTCGAGAACGAGCCACTGGAGATGGAAGTCATCGCCGATTTGACGGAGCACGGGCAACAGTTCGTGCTGTGCGCGGGGGGGCGCGGCGGCAAGGGCAACATGCATTTCACCTCCTCGACCCGGCAGGCGCCGCGATTCGCACAGGACGGCGAAATCGGCGAGGAAGGCCCGTATCGGTTCGAGTTGCGGCTGCTTGCCGAGATCGGCCTAGTCGGCTACCCGAACGCTGGCAAGTCCACCCTGCTCAGCGCCATCTCTTCCGCGCAGCCGAAGATTGCCGCCTACCCGTTCACCACGCTGCACCCGAACATCGGGATCGTGGAGTTTGCCGATTACAGCCGGCTGACCGTGTGCGACATACCGGGAATCATCGAGGGGGCGCACGACAATGTCGGCCTTGGCCACGCGTTCCTGAGGCACATCCTGCGCTGCCGCGTGCTGGTGCTGTTGATCGACATGGCCGGCACCGACGAGCGCGAGCCGTGGGACGACTACAACCAACTGCTCACCGAACTGGAGTTGTACGATCCGGCGCTGCTCAAGCGTCCGCGCCTCGTCGCCGCGAACAAGATGGACGAAGCACCCGCGCCGGAAAAACTGAAAGAGTTCCGGGCCAAACTTGGCCAAGTGGACATCGTGGAAATCTCCGCCGCGTTCGACCTTGGCCTCGAGGAATTGAAAAACAAAATGCAACAGATCGTTGCCGCAACAAGTGAAGATTAATTTATGCTGAAAGCCGGAATTGTCGGGCTGCCCAATGTCGGCAAGTCCACCTTGTTCAACGCCGTCACCCGCACCCGCAAGGCGGAGGCGGCCAATTATCCGTTCTGTACCATCGACCCCAATGTCGGCGTCGTGAACGTGCCGGACGCGCGGCTCGAGGTGCTCTCGAAAATCTCCGGTTCGGCGGAGTTGATCTCGGCCTCGGTCGAGTTCGTCGACATTGCCGGACTGGTAAAGGGCGCCTCCACCGGCGAGGGGCTGGGCAATAAATTCCTAAGTCACATCCGCGAGGTGGACGCCATCGTGCACGTGGTACGCTGCTTCGAGGACGATGACATTCATCACGTCGAGGGCAACATCGACCCCGTTCGCGACATCGAGACGATTTCAACAGAGTTGATCCTCACCGATCTGGACGCCGTCCAGCGGCGGCGCGACAAGCTGAACAAGGAAGCCAAGCGCGGTGACAAGGAGGCGGCAGCACTGGTGGAGATCATCGACAAAATCGAGCCGCACTTGGGCGAGGGCAAACCGGCGATCACCTGCGAGTTGAGCGACGACGATACCGCCTTGGCCAAGCGACTATTCCTGCTCTCGGCCAAGCCGACATTGTTCGCCGCGAACCTTAAAGACTCAGAGTTGGCAGACGCCGAAAACAACCCGTACATAGCCAAAATCCGTGACTACGCCAGCGAGCATCATGGCTGCGAAACGGTGGCGATCAGCGCACAGATCGAGAGCGAACTGGCCGATTTACCAGCGGAAGAGGCGGCAGAATTTCTCGCCGAAATGGGTGTGAGCGAGAGCGGCGCCGGGCAGTTGATCCACAAGTCGTACTCGCTGCTTGGCCTGCAAACCTACTTCACCACCGGCGAAAAAGAGACGCGCGCCTGGACTATTCACATCGGCGACACCGCGCCCAAGGCGGCCGGCGTGATTCACGGTGATTTTGAACGTGGCTTCATCAAGGCGGAGACCGTATCGTACGCCGACTTGACCGCGTGTGGCTCAATTGCTGCTGCCCGCGACAAGGGCGTGTACCGAATGGAGGGCAAGGAATACGTCGTTCAGGAAGGCGATGTAATGCTGTTCAAATTCAACGTTTGACCGGCCAAGCGCTTGGCCAAGCCGATGAGCAACGAACGACTGGTTTATCTCGACAACAATGCCACGACGCGGGTCGCTCCCGAGGTTGTCGAGGCGATGTTGCCGTGCCTCACCGAGCATTGGGGCAATCCGTCGAGCGCGTACGACATGGCCAACGCGCCGGCCCGCATGATCGCCGAAGCCCGTGAACAAGTGGCCAAACTCATCGGTGCCGACGCGCGCAACATTGTCTTCACCAGTTGCGGCACCGAGAGCAACAACGCCGCCATCCAAAGCGCGCTTCACTGCAATCCGACCAAGCGGCACGTCATCACCTCGACGGTGGAGCACTCGGCTAACATCAAGCATTGCCACCAACTCGAGAAGCGCGGCTACGAGACGACGTTCCTGCCGGTCGATCTCGACGGCGGCATCGACCTCTGCGATTTACAGGCGGCCATCCGGCCCGACACCGCCATCGTCTCGCTCATGTGGGCAAACAACGAAACTGGCGTGCTGTTCCCGGTGGAGGAACTCGCGGCGATCTGCCGCAGCCACGGCGTATTGTTTCACACCGACGCCATTCAGGTCGCCGGTAAACTGCCGATCGACGTGCAAAAAATCGGTGTCGATTTCCTCTCCCTCTCTGCCCACAAGCTGCGCGCGCCCAAGGGTATCGGTCTGCTGTACGTTAAGCCGGGAGCGCCGTTTCAGCCGTACATCATCGGTGGTGGGCAGGAGCGAGGCCAGCGAGGCGGCACTGAGAATGTCGCGAATATTGTCGCCTTCGGCAAAGCCGCCGAACTCGCGCTGGAGCAAATCAATGACGAAAATACGCGGGTGCGCGCGCTGCGCGACAAGCTCGAACAGAGCATCCTGCATACGATTCGCGGCTCTGTGCGAAACGGCGGTGGCGAGCCGAGGCTGCCCAACACGACGAACATCGGTTTCGACGGTGTCGAGGCCGAGGCGATCCTGCTGCTGCTCGACCGCGAGGGCATCTGCGCCTCGAGTGGCTCGGCCTGCACCACCGGCTCCATTGAGCCGTCCCACGTGTTACAGGCCATGAGTGTGCCGTTGTCGCGCTCGAAAGGCTCGCTGCGATTCAGCCTTGGGCTGGACAACACGGAGGCGGACGTGGACTGGGTGATCAAGAAACTGCCAACGATCGTTTCCCGTTTGCGCGAAACCTCGCCCGAGGAGCTTGGCCAAGCGGAAGAGCGCCTCACCAACGCCAGTTAGCCCAGCGCGGCGATGAACGACTTCATCGCCTCTTCCTGCTCCAGCATCGATTCGACCATCTTAAACTGCACGCGGGCGCGGTCGAGGTTTTGGCCCTCGCGATGCACTCTAAAATAAGTGTCGCCGTTGAGGTGATCGGTCAGGAAGCGGATGCCCAAGATGAGCGTGATGACCTTGCCGGAAATCGCGAGGTGACCCCGCTCAGATTGGGTCAGGAATTCACCGGCCTCGGCGAGGTAGCCCTTGGCCAATTCCTCAAAATATTCCATCCGCATGGTCACCTTGGCCAAGTCGCGTTCGTCCTCGTCGGTGGGGCTGGTGAGTGTGCGCATCATGTCGCCAAAGTCGTAGTGCGCCAGCCCCGGCATGACGGTGTCGAGATCGACGATGCAAACCACCTCGCCGCTGTCGCAGTCGAACAGCACGTTGTCGATCTTGGTGTCGTTGTGGGTGATGCGCAGCGGCAGCTCGCCCCGCGCCTGGGCATCGAGCAACAGGCTTACGATGCCGCGTTGTTGCCGACAAAAATCAATCGCGGCCTGCGCTCCGGCAACCCGCCCAGCGCTGTCTGCGGCAACGGCTTTTTCCAGCGCCTCTACCCGCAGCAGGCCGTTGTGAAAATCGGGGATGGTTTCCTGCACCTTCTCCGGCGATAGGTCGGCAAGCCGTTTTTGAAACAAACCAAACGCGCGCCCTACCTGGCCAGCCTGAGCCGGCGCAACGGCGACATGCATCGATGTGACCCGTTCGATGAATACGTAGGCCCGCCAGTAGTTCCCGTCGCGATCGCGGTAATACGGCGCGCCACCCCGTGTCGGCACCAGCGTCATGGTCCGACGCGTCAGGTCATGACTGTCTTCCGCGCCGATTTTTTCCCGGAGATGCTCGGTGGTCAGCTTGACGTTGTGCATGACCAACTCGGGGTACGGGAAGACGTGATGGTTGATGCGCTGCAGGATGTAGCGGATGGGTGTGCCGCCCTGCCGACAGGTTATAATATAGGTGTCGTTGATGTGGCCCTTGGTCCAAGCGTGACCTTCCACGAACTCGGCCACGATTTGAAACTGGCTGATCAGTTTTTCCAGATTGAACCCGTTGACCTCTGTCATGCTCTCCGTTGATTGGTTTTTTTCACCAACAGTTCAAACGCAAACTCGCCCGCTTGGCTCAGGAGCAGCCCAAACTCTCGCCGCAGTTGAGGCACTTGAAGCAGGCACCGTTGCGGACGGTGAGGTGGCCACAGGTCGTGCATGCCGGCGCGTCCTCCATGAAGTGCGCCACCGACTGGCTGATCGCCGAGCCGTCGTGGCCGTGCGAAAGCGCTGCCGCATGATCGACCGATTCGCCGTCTCCGCCGCTGGCCACCGGCAACTCAACGACCGGCTTGTTGACATGCTGGGCCTCGGCCTGTTGCAGGCCGGGTATGTTTAGTTCCTGCTGGCTGGTGTCGCCCCCGGTTCTCTCGAGGTAACCGGGGATGAACTGGATGCCCATCCAGCGAAATACGTAGTCGATGATCGACGAGGCGCGGCGGATCTGCGGGTTTTTGGTGAAGCCGGACGGCTCGAACCGCTGATGGCTGAACTTACGCACCAGCGCCACGAGCGGCACGCCGTATTGCAGGGAGACACTCGTCAGCGCGGCGACGCTGTCCATCAGGCCGCCGATGGTCGAGCCCTCCTTGGCCATGGTGATGAACATCTCGCCGGGTGTGCCGTCCTCGAACAGGCCGATCGTCAGGTAGCCCTCGTGGCCGGCGATGTCAAATTTGTGAGTCACCGCCTGGCGGGTCTCGGGCAGGCGCCGGCGGAGAGGTTGGTCGATCTGTTTTTGCAGACCGACCAACTGATCCTCCAGTTCCTTGATCCGCTCATCCGCCGTGATGGTGAGTTCCCTTTCGGTTCCCTCGCCGGTCTTGGCGGTGTTGAGCGGTTGGGACCGCTTCGAGCCATCGCGATAAATCGCGACACACTTGAGTCCCAGTTTCCACGCCTCTGTGTAGGCGTCGGTTATATCCGAGACCGAGCACTCCCGGGGGAGATTGACGGTCTTGGATATGGCGCCGCTGATAAACGGTTGGGCAGCGGCCATCATCTTCAGATGTGCCATGTAGTGAATGCTGCGCTCGCCGCGGAACGGCTTGAACGCGCAATCGAACACATCCAGATGTTCGGGCTTGAGCCCGCTTCTACGAGTTTCCCCGTCCTCCTTGACGTCCTCGATGGAGTCAAATTCTTCAATGTGAGCGACGATGTTTTTCACCTCGTCCGCCGAGTAGCCCAGCCTCGCCAATGCGTCGGGCACGGTCCGGTTCACGATCTTCAGCGTCCCGCCGCCGGCGAGCAGCTTGTACTTCACCAAAGCGATGTCCGGCTCGATGCCGGTCGTGTCGCAGTCCATCAGGAACGCGATCGTGCCGGTTGGCGCAAGCACGGTGACCTGCGCGTTGCGGTAGCCATGTTCGTCGCCCTTGGCCAAAGCCGCCTCCCAACAGTCGCGGGCAGCGTCTTTCAAATACCCGAAATCGTCGCTTGGCTGAATCTCCTCCACGGCGTCGCGGTGCAGATTCATCACGCCGCGCATCGACTCGACATTGTCCTTGGCCAAAGGCTGGCCCACGCCGGTGCAGCGGGCATCTTTGAAACCGGCGAACGCACCTTTCACGCCGGCCAGCTCCGCCGATTGCTCGTACGAATGCCCAGTCATGATCGACGTGATCGCGCCGGCCAGTGCGCGGCCTTCGTTCGAGTCGTACGGCAGCCCGTAGCTCATGACGAGCGAGCCCAGATTGGCGAAGCCAAGGCCAAGCGTGCGAAAAATATGCGAGTTCTCAGCGATCGGCTGGGTCGGGTAACTGGCGTTGTCGACGAGAATTTCCTGCGCGGTGATGAAAACGCGCACCGCCGCCTTGAAACGGTCGATCTCGAACACGCCATCGTCGCGCTTGAAACGCATCAAGTTCAGCGAGGCCAAGTTGCACGCCGTGTTGTTGAGGAACACGTACTCGGAGCAGGGGTTGGTCGAGTGGATCGGCTCGGTGCCACTGCACGTGTGCCACTTTTGAATCGCGCCGTCGTACTGCAAGCCGGGGTCGCCGCAGATCCATGTACCCTCGGAGATTTTATTCAGCAGTCCGGTGGCGTTTTTCTTTTCAAGTTTCTCGCCGGTGGTCACGGCGCGCGTCCACCACTCGCCGCCGTCCTGTGCGGACTGCATGAAATCGTCGCTGACACGTACCGAGAGGTTTTCGTTTTGGTACATGACGCTGCCGTAGGCGTCGCCGTTGTACGAGCCGTCGTAGCCTTGCTCAATCAATGCCCACGCTTTTTTCTCCTCGAGCTGCTTGGCGTCGATAAATTCCTCGATGTCGCCGTGCCAGTCGCGGATGGTGTTCATCTTGGCGGCGCGGCGCGTCTTGCCGCCGGAACGCACCACGTTGGCCACTTGGTCGTACACCCGGAGAAACGACATCGGGCCGCTCGGGACTCCCCCGCCGCTGATGCTCTCGCGCTTGGACCGGATCGGCGACAGGTCGGTGCCTGTGCCGGAGCCAAACTTGAAAAGCATCCCCTCGCTGTGCGCTAGCTTGAGGATCGACTCCAGATCGTCGTCGACCGACTGGATGAAACAGGCGCTCCCCTGCGGGTACTCGTACTGAGACGTGGCGCGCTTGGCTTGGCCAAGTGAGTCTTCGTAATGCCAGTTGCCCTTGGCCGAGTCGGTGCCCACGCCGTACTCGTGATGCAGCCCGACGTTAAACCAAACCGGCGAGTTGAAGGCACCGTACTGGTTCAGGCAAAGCCACGACAATTCCTCGTAAAAAACCTCGCCGTCTTTTTTGCTGAAGTAACCGTCGTTGACGCCCCAGTCGGCGATGGTGCGGGCCACGCGATGGACCAACTGCCGCACGGACGTCTCCCGCTCCGGCGTGTCCTGCTGGCCAAAGAAATATTTTGAGACGACGACCTTGGTCGCAAGCTGCGACCAGTTCTTGGGCACCTCGACGTCTTCCTGCTTGAAAATGATGTTGCCACCCTCATCAGTGATTTCCGCCGTGCGGTTGTCCCACTCGATCTCGTCGTAGGGATTCCGCTTGGCATCACTGAACACCCGCTCGACCTTGATGCCCGGCCGCGGTTTGCCCTTGGCCAAGCTGCCCCGTTTCGGGGTCGTGACTTTTGGGGAAGTCGAACGCCGTGGGGAGCGGGAAGTGGGTGCGGTCAAAGAGTCGTTTGCGTCGATCATCGGTTGTCAGGCGTCTTCGGGTGTTTGGGGCAATTAACCGCGCTTAAAAGCTCGGTAGAGCTGGGCAACGGGATGAGTGTTGCCACAATTTGTTGGGGCATCAAGTTTTTTTACCACAATTTGTAGTGTTTTTTTCTCAGCAACTCAATTTGGCCAAGTTCCTTGCAGGGCAAGTATCTGAAGCTCAAACTCTTCGGTGCCATGGCAAATTATTTGATCGAGCAACTGGACGAAATCGAGCCAACTCCCTGCCCTTGCGGCTTGGCCAAGCGCGCCTTCGTCGGCGAACCGGACGCGGTGGCCAGCCTGCACGAGGTCGATATTAAGCGGGATTCAGCCGTCCATTACCACAAGCGGATGACCGAAATTTACCTCGTACTCGAGGGAGAAGGGCACATGGAACTGGACGGCGAACGGGTGCCGGTCAAGCCGATGACCGCCATTTACATCAAGCCCGGCTGCCGTCACCGCGCGGTGGGCCGGCTGAAAATTATCAACATCCCCATCCCGGCGTTCGACTCTGGGGACGAGTGGTTCGACGACTGACCGCTCCGCTTTCGGCTTGCTTCAGAAGGCAGATTGCCGATTGTATCCACCGCTCTGCGGAACCGTCAGGGTTTCCCCTTTTATTGCATGCACACATTCATTCTTTTTTTGCTCGGAGTCACCTCGGTAATCAGTCTCGCGTTCATCATCGAGCGGGGCTACGCCCTGCGCCGCCGCTCTATCATCCCCGTGCCGCTGACCGACAGCTTGGAACATTGCCAGACGCGCAGCGACGTGAACACCCTGCTGCGCTTCTGCCAGCAACACGAGCACACCCCTCTGTCGCGCCTGACCACGACCGCCATCGAGCACCTCGAGTGGGCCAAGCCGGATAACGTCGAGGCACTGCAAACTCGCGCCCGGCACGAAGTCAGCCGAATGGAGCGCGGCCTGGTGGTGCTGGAGATCATCACCGGTATTGCGCCGCTACTGGGACTGGTCGGCACGGTGTTTGGGTTGATTGAGATTTTCGGTGAGATGACCTCGGACCAGGTGGACACCACACGTTTTGCCAGCGGCATCTCGCTCGCCCTTTACGCGACCCTCTCGGGCCTGAGCATCGCTATCCCCTCGCTCGTCGCGTGGAGCATTTACAGCAAACGAGTCGAGACATTCGCTATCGAGATGGAGACGCTGCTCGACAAGTTCCTTCGCCGACAGTACCCGGTCAAGCCCGGTAAATAAACGCCCCCGCCGCCCATGCGATTTCTCCTCCGCAAAAACCGAAAGCCACCCACCGTCATCATCGTGGCACTGATCGACGTGCTGATGGTGGTGCTCATTTTCATGGTGGTGTCGACGACGTTCACGAACCAAGCCGCCGTGAAGCTTGTCCTGCCGGAATCGTCCCAAGCCAAGGCCGCGCCGGCGGTGAATGACAGCCTCATCGTCACCGTGGCCAAGGAGCCACCGCACTTCTTTTTTGGAACCAGCGAAGCGGCAGCCGCCGACCTCGAGGCCGAGTTGAAACAACGCATCGCCGACAACCCGGAACTGGAACTCTCGATCCGTGCCGACACCGGCGCGCCGTGGGGGAAAATCATCAAGCTGATGGACGCGGCCAAGGCGGCGGGCGTCACGTCCGTGAAAGCTCTCACCGAGGAATCGAGCGGCAAATGAGCGGCGACTCTCCAGCAGACATCCCGCCACCAGACAGCCTGCACCTCTCGTCTGCCAGCGGCTGGCTGCAACTCGGCAACCCCGGCGAGGCTCTGGCCGACTTGGCCAAGGTGTCGGCAGAGCACCGGAAACACGGTGATGTACTGCTCCTCGAGTGGCACATCCACGCCCGCAACAAGGACTGGGAACGCTGCGTGGAGATCGGCAGCGTGATGGCGAAGCTTAACCCGGACGATCCCTCCGGCTGGATCAACCAAGCCAATGCGATGTTCTATCTCAAGCGCGGGCAGGAGGCGCTCGACCTGCTCGAGCCGATGCGGAAACGGTTCCCGGAAAACGAGGCCATTCCCTACAACCTCTCCTGCTACGCCTGCCAATTCGGTGACTTGGTGCTGGCGATGCACTGGTTTCAAGCTGCGGAAAAAATCAGCGACTCAGAGAAGATCCGCGAAGTCGCCCTGCTCGACCCTGACTTGGAGCCGATTTGGGAACAGATCAGTAAGTGAGTCTTGGAGGAATGAATCACAGATTTCCCACCTCATGCGAAGCCGCGAAGTAGAAAACCCGAGACTGAATTGCGAGCCCTTGTAGTAATGATTTTTTAGTTTTGGAACATGTATGGTCAGGGAAAACAGAATAGAAAAAGATATCCTGCCCATCCATGTTTGATTTTTTGAAATCCGTGTCCCTGCTTGAAACTCCTTGCGCTTGGCCAAGCGTTGAGGTCAAACAACCGGGGTGCCAGATTGGCTGACATCGATCCTCCTCGGGGTCATCGAGGGGATCACCGAGTTCCTCCCCGTCTCATCGACGGGCCATTTGTTGGTGCCGCAGCAACTTGGCTGGCTGGAGAAACAGACGGATCTTTTCAACATCGCCATCCAGAGCGGCGCGGTGATCGCGGTGCTGTTCAACTTCACCGACCGCGTCAAACAACTCACCCTCCGCTGGCGCGAACCGGAAGCGCGCGACTACTTGGCCAAGCTGCTCGTCGCGTTCGTCATCACCGGTGTCGGCGGGTTGCTTATCGACAAGCTTGGCTTCGAGTTGCCGGAAAATGTGCTGCCGGTGGCGGTGGCACTGCTGGTTGGCGGGATGTTGTTCGTCGTGGTGGAAAAAATGATCGGCGACCGGGCAAGCTTGGCCAAGGTCACTTGGACCATCGCGATTGCGGTTGGCTTTGGGCAATTGCTCGCGGCGGTGTTCCCCGGCACATCGCGCTCGGGGGCGACGATTCTAATCGCGCTGCTCATGGGACTAAAGCGCATGCCGGCGATCGAGTTCACCTTCCTGCTGGGCGTGCCGACGCTTTTGGCGGCCGGCGCGTACAAGGTGTTCAAAGCGATCCGCGCCGAGTCGGTGACGGAAGATTGGGGGCAGTTGGCCTTGGCCACATCGGTCTCGGCGGTGACTGCGTTCGTGTCGGTGCGGTGGCTGCTGCGCTACATTGAGACGCACACGTTCGTGGCGTTTGGCTGGTACCGCATCGCGCTTGGCTTGGCGCTGCTGTTCGCCGTCAATTCGTGACGCCCTCCCTGCGTATTACCATTGACGCGCCGCTCCATTGCCTCACAATCAGTAACGCGCCATCGCTTGGCCAAGTTTCCCATTCTATCTGTAACTATTTGGGGCTCATTGGTGTAGTAAGGGGCACAGATTTCTTGCATGAATCGAACAGATCAATCGTTAATACGTCATACCACCCTTTTCGCATGCGCGCTGGCGCTTGCGGGATGCAGTGCGGAGTTTTCATCAAAAAAGGGAGGAGAGGCTGCTGAGAAAAAAACCGGCAAGTCGCAAAAAGAAAAGGCTGTGTTGGTGGAACTGGCTGAAGTAAAGCGAGGGATGATCGAGTCGATCCTTGAGCGTTCCGCCCCCCTTGAGTCCGAGGTCAGAGTTGAGGTCAAGGCCCGCACAAGCAACCCGGCGATCGAGTTGCTCGTCGAGGAAGGAGACAAGGTTAATAAGGGCCAGATATTGCTTCGGCTCGAGAACGACAAGCAGAAGAACGATCACGACCAGGCCCTCAGCCAACTCGAAAAAACGCGGATCGAGTACGAGAGACAGGAGAACCTTTACAAGGACAACCTCATCAGCGAGCAGGCTTTTCGCAACGCAAAGTTCGACCTAAGCCAACGCCAGTTATCCGCCGAGACAGCCCAGCGGCAACTGGAGTACACCGAGGTGCGCGCGCCCATCAAGGGCACCATCACCCTGCGCTCCGTGAAAGTCGGCGACAATGTGAGCACCGGCTCGACCATTTTTGAGATCATCGACTTCGAGTCGACCGTTGCAGTCGTCCATGTGCCGGAGCAGTACCTGCCCCAGCTCATGCCGGACATGGCGGCGCGGCTGATCTCCAACACGCTTGACGACAAGATTTTTCCGGCCCACGTGAAACGCATCTCGCCCATCGTCGAGGCGCGGGCCGGGACGATCAAGGTCACCGTCGGCGTAAAGGAACTCGGCGCGCTGCGCCCCGGCATGTGGGTGGACGTGGAGCTGGTGCTCGAGACCAAGCAGGACGCCGTGTTGATCCCGAAAAAATCGATCGTATACGACAACGACCAGACGTTCGCCTACAAGATGCACACAAGCACCAACGGCGTGAGGAGCGTGAAACGCCAGTTGGTCCTGCCACAAAATGCCGACAAGGTGCACATTGAGCCGATCGAAGGGTTTGCCGTCGGCGAAAAAGTTGTCATCGCCGGGCAGTCCGGCCTGAAGGAGGATTCAAAAATACGCGAAGTCGGCGACCCCGACCCGGACGCAAAGAAATCCGCCGACACCGCGGCGGCCGACACCAACGCCCCGGCCGCCAGCAGGAGCGGGACGTAATCCCGCGCCTTCCACAACGGCATGGAGTCCCCGCATCGCAACCCGAGCTTCACCACCGACCGGCCGGTCGCGGTGCTGATGGTCTTTCTGGCCGCCGTCGTCTTCGGCTACTTCTCGCTTGGCCAACTGCCGGTCACGCTCATGCCGGAGATGAGCTACCCCACCCTCACCGTCCGCACCGAGTACCCCGGCGCCGCGCCGGAGGAGGTCGAGAACGACATCAGCCGCCCGATCGAGGAGGCGCTTGGCGTCGTCGGCGGGCTCAACGAGATCAGCAGCATCAGCCGGGCCGGCGTGAGCGACGTCATTTTGGAGTTCGTCTGGGGCACGTCGATGGTCGATGCCATCCAAAACACCCTCGAGAAACTCGACCTCGTTTACCTGCCACGCGAGGCGGAGAAGCCGCTGCTCCTGCACTACGACCCGTCGCTTGACCCGGTGATGGAGCTGAGCCTGTCCGGCTCCAGCAGCAGCACAAAGTACCACGGCGACGAGGGCTTGCGGCGACTGCGGCGTATCGCCGAACTGCAGGTCAAGCGGCTCATCGAGCCGATCAAGGGCGTCGCGGCGGCGCGTGTCCGAGGCGGGCTTGAGGAGGAAATTCACGTGTTGATCGACGAGGACAAGCTGCAGCGGGTGAACCTCTCGATTGGCCAAGTGCTCAGCCGGTTGCGCGCGGAAAACATCAACGCCGCCGGCGGCCGCATCCGGGAGGGCGGCGCGGAATACATGATCCGCACCATCAACGAGTACCAGACGCTCGAGGAGATCGCTGACACGATTGTCTTCCGTCGTGAGGGACGCGAGATCCGCGTGAAAGACCTTGGCCAAGTGATTCATGGGCAGCGCGACCGCGAGATGCTCACCCACACCGATGGCATGGAGAGTGTGCAGATCGATATTTACAAGGAAGCCGACGCCAACATGGTCGCCGTGGCCAAGCGCGTCATCGCACTCGTCGGCGAGGTGCCCACCTCAAGCAAGAAAAAGGATGATAAAACGAAAAGTCCGCGCGAGTTGCAGCGCGAAAAGATGAAAAAACTTTTTCGAGGCCCAACGCTTGCCGGCAAGTTGTTCAACGAGGAACAAGCCAAGCTGCGCGTGGTCGCCGACCGCTCTGTCTTCATCGACAACAGTATCAAAGAGGTGGTCAATACCGCAATCGTGGGGGGTATTCTTGCCGTAATCGTGTTGCTGCTGTTTTTGCGCGACATCCGCACGACGGCGATCATTGCGCTGAGCATCCCAATCTCGATCTTTGTAACGTTCGCGCCGCTGAATCTCCTCAATGTGTCACTCAACATCATGTCTCTAGGAGGCCTGGCGATGGGAATCGGCATGTTGGTGGACTCGTCGATCGTGGTGCTCGAGTCCATCTACCGCTGTCGCGAGGAAGGTGACTCGACCCGCAACGCCGCCATCCGCGGAACAACGGAGGTGCGTGGTGCGGTGATCGCGTCGACGCTGACGTCGATCTGCGTCTTTTTCCCAATGGTATTTGTCGAGGGGCTCGCCGGACAGGTGTTCAGCGACCTTGGTCTGACGGTAGTCACGTCGCTCATCGCCGCGCTGATCGTGGCGGTGTTGTTCATCCCGATGCTCGCCAGCCGCACTGGGTTCAAGCTGCAGACGGGTGCCGGCATGGTGTCGCACGCACTTGGCTCGCTTGAGGGGCGCATCAGCCTCGCCGTGCTTTGGCGAGGCATCCTGCTCCCGATCGGCGCGCTGCTCACGCTGATGGTCGGGGCCAAGCTCGGCTACACTTACTGGTCAATGCAGGATGTGGACGACCCGGATATCCTAGAGAAAATTTCCTATGGTGCGTCCGCGATGGCGCTGGTTGGTGTGTGGATGAGTGTTTGCGCTTGGCCGATGTTCGTCGCCTTGGCCAAGCGGCTGCACGATCGAGGCAAATCTGCGTGGTGGTTACTCACCCTTTTCCCGTTCTTCGAGGGATTGTTCCTGCCGGGCGGCGCGGGTGACAACCGCTTCGGCCCAAGCGCAGAAAACAACCCGCGCTTGGCCAAGCTGTGGGGTTCGTTCCGCGCCTTCGACGAGAGCCGCAAACGCAGCGGACAGACGTTCCTATTCACGGCACCCTACTTTGCGCTGCGCCTGGCTATCTCATTCCTGCTGGAGGTGATTGGGCTGTCGTTGGTTTGGACCATTCGGGTCTTGGGCGGCGCCGCCCTGTTCGGCTACCAGGTTTTGCTCAAGATCGGCGCGCAGTTTGGGAGGCTGTTTGCAAAGCTTGGCGGCAGGAAAACCGCCGACAGTGCGGACGCCGATTCGGGGATTTATTCGAAGCTCATTCGCTGGGCGTTGGCCAGTCCGGGCATGATGGTTGCGTTGATCGTCGGCTGTTTCGCGCTCACTTGGTGGGTAGGCAAACAGCTCGAGACCGAGTTGCTGCCGGAGGTGCATCAGAGCGAGTTTACTTTTGAGGCTGCCCTGCCGGTCGGCACGCCGCTGAACCAAACGATCGCCATTCTCAACGGCGTCGAAAAAAGTATTTTGAAAAATAAAGAGGCGTTCGGCATCGATACACTGCTGGTGATGTACGGCTTCGATACGACCAACATGAAACGCTCGGACGAGGGCGAGCACTCGGCGCGGTTCAAGGTGCTGCTCAAGCCAAGCAGCAAACCGAGGGAGGCCGAGGAGCGGGTCATCGGCAAGTTGCGCGCGATGTTCGGCGAGGTACCGGACGTGACCACGCGCGTGACCCGGCCGGTGCTGTTCAGCTCGAAGAAGCCGGTGGTCATCCAGATTAACGGCGACGATTTGCCGGAGCTGAAGCGGTACTCCGACGAGGCGACCGCGCTGCTCTCGAGGGAGCCGGCGCTGGCCGACGTCGAGCCGACACTTCGCAGCGGCGCGCCGGAAGTGCAGATCACCTACGACCGGCAGCAGATCATCCGCCACGGGCTGAACCTCAGCACGGTGGCCAACCAGGTGCGCGACATGGTCAAGGGCGCCGAGGCCACGCGGTTCAACCGGCGCGACCGGCGCGTGCCGATCGTCGTGCGCTTGGCCGAGAAGGATCGCGGACAGGTCGCCGACGTCGGCAAGCTCACGATCAACCCCGGCGGCGACACGCCGATCCCGCTCAACTCGATCGCCAAGCTGACGGTCGGCGAGGGGCCAAGCGAGATCCGGCGCATCGACGGCAAGCGGGTCGCGCTAGTGCAGGCAAACATCGGCGCCGGGTCGCTTGGCACGGCGGTCGATGCCGCAAACCAAGCACTTGACCAAGGGATCGAATGGCCAGGGTACATGGGCTTTTTGATCACCGGGCAAAACGAGGAATGGAAGCGCAGCCGCACAAGCCTCTACCTCGCACTTGGCCTGAGCCTGTTCTTGGTTTACGTGATCATGGCGTCGCAGTTTGAGTCGCTCGTGCAGCCGTTCATCATCATGTTCACCATCCCGATGGCGTTCGTCGGCACGGTGCTGGGGCTGAAAATGCTTGGCATCAATTTATCGGTGGTGGTGTTCCTCGGCATGATCATGCTCGCCGGTATCGTCGTCAATAACGCCATCGTGCTGGTGGACTATGCCAACACGCTTCGCGGCCGAGGCATGGCCCTGCGTGAGGCGATCATCCAGGCCGGTTGCGTGCGACTGCGCCCGATTTTGATGACCACTGCCACGACCGTACTGGGCCTATTGCCGATGGCGCTTGGCCTCGGGGACGGCGCAGAAATCCGAACGCCAATGGCGGTCGCCGTCATCAGCGGGTTGCTGACCTCCACCGTGCTCACGCTGCTGGTCATCCCGACGATTTACTATCTGTTCGGCCTCGCGGGTCAGCGATTCTTCCAAGCCAGAGAGGAATAGGTAGCGGGGAAGGATCCCGGAAAAATCCTTATAATCGCACTTGTTGTAACAAAATTTGCTTTGCGAAAGTACTGTTAATAAGCCGTGTTATTTCACGCATTTTCCCAGGCCCGGTTGACCAAGTCCGATAGCGATGCAAGCCAACAAATTTGCAATTGAGATCACGCGATTATCCCTCAGCCGCAAGGTCACTGTGTTCGTCCTCTTCCTGACGATTCTCGCTGTTGGCATGATCGCTGTCAGCCGGTTGCCGCTGGAAAAATATCCGAAAGGCCGGGAGGGGCATTATATCCGCATCCGCACAGGCTGGAGTTCCGGCGTGCCACAGGAGGCGATGGAAAAAATCGGCCTCCCAATGGAGGAGGAACTCAGCACCGTTCGTGGCATTGAGTCGATGAACACACGCAGCTCGCGATCCGCCGCTGAGGTCAGCCTGCGGTTCAAGCGTGATACCGACATGGACGTCGCCTACCGGGAGGTTCGCGACCGGATGGAGCGCGCCTCCCTGCGTTTTCCCGAGGGAGTTGATGATTATCGGATTTACAAGTACGGCGGCAGCAGTTCGTCGGTTTGCCGCATGAGCATCCGCTACAACGACGACACCGACCTTTATGCCAATATCGAAAAACACGTCATCCGGCCCCTGCAACGGATCGACGGGGTGGCGGATGTCAACGTGCGGATTCATCGGAAGGAAATCCAGATCGAGGTGGACAAGGATCGCGCCGAGGCTTATGGCCTGAGCATCAGCCGGCTGTCCCGTCGGCTGCGGGGCGACAACTTCACCCTCTCGAGCGGCACCGTGATCGATGGCGGGAAGAAGTATCTGCTCAAGTCCTCTAGCACCTTTCACTCGATGCAGGACTT
>ENA-OREN01002513-OREN01002513.1-marine-metagenome-genome-assembly--contig:-NODE-2513-length-18512-cov-3.921779_pt1 | contig 18512 bp, 16 predicted proteins | sample MGYA00248624_ERZ508555 | MGnify/ENA primary metagenome ERZ508555 (study PRJEB26222, sample SAMN06267773) | marine metagenome | isolation source: Saanich Inlet, British Columbia, Canada | place...
TTGCTCGTTGGAGTATTGAGTGGTGGATGTTCTGGATATATGTATGACCTGCAAATTGTTGAATCGACTGATGATGATTGTCAAGAACTATCAGTTGATGGGTTTAGAGTTCTTGTTCCTAATGACTCTTCACATTTGTTGGATGGAATAGAAATTGATTATGTTGAAAAATTGATGGGTGGTGGATTCAAAATCAATAACCCAAACGCTGAATCATCTTGTGGCTGTGGTGAATCTTTCTCTTGAGGTGTTTTGATTGCCCATTGTGGCCCTATTAGATTCCTCATTAACACTATGGAGAGGTAAGGATGTCCTGCCATTTATTGATGGATTATCCACGAACAAAGTAACCGAGTTAAAGAAAGGCCAAATAATTCGCACAATATTCACTGAGTCAAATGCAAAAATAATTGACTGCATAACATTGTTCCACATGGGTGAATTTATTGTTGCAGCAGGTCATCTGCCACACCTTGATAATTTGATCAATCATACCCACAAAAAAATACTGGGACAAGATGTTTCAATAACTGACATCACATCTAGAAATGATATTTTTGCTGAATTCAATTGTACTAATGAGCAAGAGATTGTCGGCACTTTTTCATCACATGGTGAAATTACACGAGCAAATATTTCCGCTAATTTTTCCTTGATAATTGCTAGCAAAGGCAATGGGCCAGAAAATCTTGCAACTTTTGAGCAGTTCAATCAATGGAGAATTGCAAACAAAATTCCATGGCATGGATATGAGATAAGCAATTCATTTCATCCATTTTCTTGTGGACTTGAGGAATTAGTCCACCAGAATAAGGGGTGCTATATTGGACAAGAAATACTCACGCGAATGCGCACTCGAAAACGTCAAGGAAAAATACTCATACAAGTTGATACACTTACATGTAATCCAGCTAATATTACAACAATGGGTGAAACCCAATCGCTAGCAATAATTCGTACTTGAATCAATATCCGAGAATGTCTACGAGTTGACTCTTGTAAAAATTAGCGGAGCCATGTAATGATTCTAACTCAGATTCTGTCAATTCTAATTCAAAGATTTTCTCAACACCATTAGCACCAATAATACATGGAACTCCAATGTAGATATTTTCCAATCCATATTCACCTGAAAGATGGCAAGATGCTGGAATGACTCTTCTGCGATCGTTTAGCACTGACTCTGCCATTATTGCAGCTGCTGAACCTGGTGCATAAAATGCAGAACCTCGTTCTAACAATTTGACGATTTCTCCGCCACCCTTTGCAGTTCTTTCACTGATTGCAGCAATTCTTTCTTCACTAATCAAATGAGTGATTGGAATACCTCCAACAGTAGTAAATCTTGCAAGAGGAACCATTGTATCTCCATGACCTCCAAGAACCATTGGTGAAACATCTTCTTCCGCACATCCAAGTTCAAGTGCAATGAAATGAGCCATTCTTGCACTATCTAGAACGCCAGCTTGTCCGATAACACGCTCTGTTGGGAATCCAGTTACTTTCTGCATATGGTAAGTCATCAAATCAAGGGGATTAGTAATCATGATGATTACTGCATTCGGTGCGTGTTCTCGAATACCAGTTCCAACTTGCTTAACGATATCTGCATTTTTACCAATCAAATCCTCTCTGGTCATTCCTGGTTGTCTTGGAAATCCTGATGTAACAACGATAACTTCTGAGTCTGCAATATCTGCGTAATCTGCAGTGCCAGTAATTGTTCCATCGTAATTCAAGATGTTTGAATTTTGACTCATGTCAAGTGCCTTTCCTTTTGCAAATCCTTCATAGATATCTAGCAAAACAATGTCTGCTACTTTCATTTGTGCTAGTACGAATGCACATGTTGCACCCACATTTCCTGCTCCAATAACTGCGATTTTTCTTCGTCCATTAGCCATAGTGAATCACTTGCCCATTCTTGCCCAAACATCGGCCCTCCATAAGTATGATTGTCAATAATTATCACAATTAGTTTTGGGAAAATGACAAAATAAAATGGGCCGATTTTTGAACATCTCAAATGGTGTAATTATTCATCTAAAGCGCTTTATCTAAAAACCCCCTACTGCTCGCCTCAAATATCCTGAATACAACTTATGCGGGATTCGACATTATTGGTGATATCATGAAACTTGGAGTACCTATGGAACCTGAAGGTGAAACACGCGTTGGAATTGTCCCTGGTAGTGTTAAAAAATTGTTGAAAGCTGGGTTCGAAATCCTTATTGAAAAGGGCGCTGGAGATTCAGCCAATTATCTAGATTCGGAATATGAAAATGCTGGTGCAACCATTTCTACCCGTGCTGAAGTAATGGCATGCCAAAATATTGTTTGTATCAGATTTCCAGGAGTAGATGGAATCTCAAAGGGTGCAAATCTAACTTGTGTTTCAGATCCTTTTAGAAGCCCTGAAAATGTCAAGGAATGTTTGTCTGCTGGAATTACATTGCTTTCAATGGATATGATTCCTCGCCGTCTTTCACGTGCACAATCAATGGACGTAAACTCAAGTCAAGATAACCTTGCAGGGTATAAGGCGGTACTTCTTGGTGCTGCAAATACCCCTCGTGGAATACCGATGATGACCACGTCTGCTGGAACTGTGCGTCCTGCAAAGGTGGTAATTATGGGAAGTGGTGTTGCTGGACTTCAAGCAATCGCTACTGCCAAGCGTCTTGGTGCAGTAGTATATGCATCGGATGTAAGAAAGTCTGCTGCTGAGCAAATAGAATCTGTTGGTGGACGATTCATCGAAGTAGATGGAATGGATGACTTTGAAGATGAATCCGGTTATGCAAAACCATTGACTGGAGAATTTATTCAAAAGGTAAACGATACAGTTTGTGGTGTTGCATCCGATGCTGATATCATTGTTACAACCGCAAGGATATTCGGAAGACCCGCACCAATTACAGTTCCTTCAAGCGCAGTTGCAAATTTCAAATCCGGAGCAGTTGTTGTTGACATGAATGCTGATGTTGGTGGAAACTGTGAAGATACTGTTGCTGGAGAGGTTACCACCACTAGTAATGGTGTAATTATCGTAGGAACTTCTAATCTGCCTGGTACTTTAGCAAATACAGCAAGCATGTTGTATTCAAACAATCTTACTACTTTCATGACCTCTTTGGTCAAGGAAGGAGAAGTCGTCATTAGCGATGATGATGATGTACTGGTCGGAGCCCCTGAAGGTTCTGACTTCCACATCGGTGGCATGGGTGGCGTCCTTATTTGCAAAGATGGTGAAATCCACCATAAGCAATCACGCTTAGCAGGGGTGGTTCAATGAGTCCAGAATTATTAATCGGTAGCATCACATTATTCGTACTAGCAATTTTCCTTGGTGTCGAATTGATTACCAAAGTTCCTGCAACCTTACACACACCTCTAATGAGCGGTGCAAATGCAATTTCTGGAATCAGTATTGTAGGCGCATTGATTGGAGCCAATGTAGCATATGCTGGTGGAGATACAGTGACTTCTGGAATTCTATCATTCGTAGCAGTAGTTCTCGCTATGATCAATGTAGTCGGTGGATTTGCAGTAACGAATCGTATGCTGAATATGATTGCTGGAAAGAAGAAGAGAGGTGCTTAAAATGTCTGCATTAATTGACTACATGAGCGATTGGATTTCAGTAGGATATCTATTATCCGCAGTTCTATTCATTATGGGATTAAAGAAACTAGGCCACCCTAGAACTGCCCCTCGTGGCAATCAATTAGGCGCACTTGGTATGCTTGTTGCAGTAATTGTAACAGTAGCAAGTATGCAACTTGAGGGTGGAGCGCAATGGACTCTAATAATTGCTGGAATGACTATCGGTTCGCTAATTGGATATTGGATGGCTGTTAAAGTTGAAATGACTGGTATGCCTGAAATGGTCGCATTATTCAATGGATTTGGTGGTGCTGCAAGTGCATTGGTCGCACTATCTGAAACATGGAAATATATTGAAGGTGGCACTCTTCCTATAGGTCTTGAATTGACTGTAACAATGGTTGCTGCTGGACTTTCAGCATTGGTTGGATGGATGACATTAACAGGTTCTCTTTTGGCAATGTACAAACTGAAGGGTGGAGTCGAAATTTTCGGCAAGTGGATAAAGACACCTACTTGGGGACCTGTTTGGTTAAATCCGGTTAAAATTATTCTATTAATTGCAGTTGCTGTATTGATTGTTATGAGCGTTTCAGAGCCGACTAATACCGATTATCTGTGGGCAATTATTGCAATTTCATGTATACTTGGTATTATCTTAGTTCTACCAATTGGTGGCGCTGATATGCCAGTAGTTGTTTCACTGCTAAACTCTTTATCAGGAATTGCTGCAGCATTTACAGGATTTATTTTCTCAAATTCAGTATTGATAGTTGCTGGTTCACTTGTAGGTGCATCTGGAATTATTCTAACATTCATTATGTGCAAGGCAATGAATCGAAGATTGATTGATGTATTATTCAAGTCATTTGGAGGCAGTGGTGAAAAAGCTGACCTGACTCGCACAAAGGTAGGTTCAGATGCTGATGAAGTGGCAATGATGGTCGATGGTGCACAAAAAGTAATCATCGTCCCAGGTTATGGGATGGCTGTGTCACAATGTCAACATCAAGTGAAGGAATTTGCGGATTTAATTACTGAAAAATTCGATACCGAAGTCAAGTATGCAATTCACCCAGTTGCTGGAAGAATGCCAGGTCACATGAATGTATTATTGGCTGAAGCAAATGTGCCGTATGAACAATTGATTGAAATGGACGAAATTAACGGTGAATTCCCAGATTGTGATGTTGCTGTAGTAATTGGAGCCAATGACACAACAAACCCCGCTGCTCGAAGTGGAGAGGGGCCTCTCGCTGGAATGCCAATCATTGATGCTGATATGGCACGCACGGTTGTGATCATTAAGCGTTCACTATCTGTTGGTTATGCTGGTGTTGACAATGATTTGTTTTACATGGACAAAACCATGATGTTATTCGGCGATGGCAAGGCTATGATGTCACAATTGAACACTGCAATTAAAGAAATTTGATTGGTATTCATGTTGCAATATTCATGCCCCTAAGGGGCATGATGAAAAGGAACGTTCAAAGGGCGGCCACAGGTGGAAAGGACTAGGTGCGACTATGCTTTCACGCAACTCCCGAATGTTAGTCTTTGGATTGATGGCACTGCTTTTGATTGCTCCTGCTTTGGCAATGCCAGGAGGACCACCTTGGAAGAGTGGCGAAAATTTGGTTGTTGAGACTGGATGCAGTTGTCATGGCGATGGAGCACCTTCAAACTCTGTGGTTGTTTCCATTTCAAGCGTTCCTCGTTCATACACCGTTGACCAATCATACAATTTCACAATCTCTCTTCAACACGCCTCCAATTCCGAAGGCGGATTTATGATTTGGGATTACAACATGGGCTCGTTGACTCCTGGTGATGGTTCACAGGCTGTTGCCGACGAAACAGGTGCATTATCACAGTCTGCAGTTGGGAACGATTGGGAAATCACATGGACAGCACCGAGTTCGGATATTGGAACAATTCCTTTCCAATTGGTTGGAAATGCTGTCAATGGCAATGGTAACTTCGATGCTGGAGATACTTGGAATATTGTTTCATTCTCAATAAGTTCACCAGACACTACTACAAATGACAATGATGAAAACTTGACTCTTCGTACAATCAGTGTTGGGGATTATGATGCGCTATTTGTTGCTGAAGAAGACCCAGAAGCAGTTGAAGCTGAACGGCAAGAACACCTCGCTGAGGTTTTCTTTGATGAAGGAAACTTATTCTATTTTACAACGCTCTCAGTCCTTATTGTGGCTGCAGTGATTCAAGGTGAATTTTATGAGCGTAAATTTGGCGGAGGCCCAGAACACCTCGACAAGAGCCTTGCTATTCCTCAAGGTGTGCGAAGAAGTTTCGTGGCGGCATTAGTTTTGCTGATGTTTGCTTGGGCTGTAGACAATGAAAAATCATGGGAAGTGTTGCTAAGTTTAGGGATGCTTTTCTTATGGGCGATGTATGGCGTCTACCGAACAATTCTGCAGGCTCGTACCCCGCCTCAAACAAAGGACCTTGTCTGAGTTATCTTCTTCCTTCAACAGGAATCAGAGGGTAGACTATGTCACTTCAACTTGAACATGACCGGCAAAGCCCTGTTCAAGAGCATTTTAATGAATTAACTGCACGTGTAACTCTTCTTCTATTTGTTACTACACTAGCAACTCTCGCATGGCTCACACAAGTCGATGCTTTTCTTGATGCGCTCTTGCGACATCTCAACCCATGCGATGAAGGTTGTTTGAATCTCTATGACCCTGCTCGATGGAGTGCAATACGATGGATGACCGCAGCCATTCTTGGATTTATTACTGCCACCCCTTTACTTCTTCAACAAGCATGGTCATTTGCCCGACCGGGCCTATTGCCTGCTGAAAGAACATGGATGAAATACTGGTTTATTGCAGGAATACTGAGTATGTTTTTAGCCATCACTAGTACGATTGGTTTATTCTTTCCAATGATATTTGAAACTGGCCATAGAACACATGAATCAATGCTCCTTGATGCGCGTTATGATGCAGTTCACATGTTGTCAATTGTAATAGCAGTTATTTGGACTGAAATTATTGTTGCGTGTGGAATATTTGCCATGATGCTTGCAGGAATTGTTGGAATGCTAAACAAGGAGAGTGCAGATTGGTGGAGACTTCGTGTATATGGGGTTGTATTTTTATTATTACTCGCATCTTTACCAGAATTTGGTGGCCTAGCAGTTCTAATGTCTGCATTTGCCGTCGGTTCAATTGAATTAATATCTAGAAGATGGCTTCACGCATCTAGTCCAATTTTTAGAGGGCAGAAACCCATCATGGATGGGGAGGGCGGCATTCGAAATATTTTGATGGTAGATTGTGAATGTGATGGGGCAGCACTGCCATCACCCCCTCAACTAAACGCACCTTTTCCTCTTTATTCCGCACATTCACTCTGCACCATGGCTTCTGAAAGGGAACATGTGCTGGAACTAGCCTTGCGACATAGACTCACCGATCTCATCATTAGTGGGTGCTCCTCAGAACCACTTCCTAATTCATTCAAATCAAATTGTAAGTCCATCGGTTGTTCATTGCGCGGAATGAATCTATTGAAGACACAGTCTCACCGAACCTTACCATCTCCATTCACTCGTACAGAACTGGAATTGAAAATAGCTTGTCTTCAAGACCCTTGGCCTTCATCAACGGTCCATGAAAGAATAATCCCAATTCTCAAAAATTCAAGCATAAAGGAACTCGTTATTGATACACGTAGTCCATCTGAATCGTGGGGAATGCAAATTCGTCCAGACCAACTCTTGCTTGAACTTGACCGATCTTTACTTGAGTCAGTAAAACAACATATCAAACCTCTCGGAATCAATACAATTGTGCTCGAAACAATTCAGTAAGGCCAAGCATTCAAACACTTTACCATTGTCCGTTTGAGCATGAGACCGAGGTATGGTGTACCAATCATCATCATACTTCTACTTGCAAGTTCATGGAGTTTCTCAAATAATGGAACCATTGAACAGTGGATGACTGAAAATACAATTGTCACCGAAAGTGAGGAATTGAGCCTTCTCCCATTACAAGAACATGAGAGATGGTTGGTTCTGTTAGCTGACTTTGATGAACAACCTTCCTCAGATACATGGGGCCCAACTCAAGCACAAACACTCTTGGATGACATTGCCCGGAATTATATTGCTCAATTATCTGGTTCAAGAACAGAAATTATTGTGGACGTTAGCACATTGGTTACTAGAGCAAGTGGCTCTTTGTCTGACTATGGTGGAGATTCTAATGGCAACCGAGATATGAGTTCGGATGGTGAATTCCTCCCGATGATTTTGGCTGAAGAAACGGTGACAGATCATGAGAAATACATAGATTGGGATGAATATGATTTGGACGGAGATGGATTTGTAGATAGGTTACTCATACTTCATACCACCAAAGGCCAAGAAGAAAATCCAAGTCAATCATCGAAAATTTGGAGCCATTTCACTCTTTTCGATGAACCGATTAATGTCGATGAAAATGTAAAAGTTGGACATTATACAATGGCAAGTCTACGGACCGGTTCAAGTGGCATGGGGACTATTTTGCATGAAATGCTTCACCAAATGGGAGCACTGGACCTCTATCCAGTACACGATTCTGGTCAGTTAAATAATTGGCAGGGAGTTGGTGATTGGGACATAATGGCAAGTGGCAATTGGAATGGTGGAGGAGTTTGGCCGGCGTTGCCGACTTCTGCTACACTTGACCTTCTCCAAGCAAACCGAAGTCAAACAATGGACCTTACTTGGCCTCAAAGTGCTCAATCACCATGTATTGGACCAAGTATTCAATTACAGGGGATGAGTGAAAATGGAACTTCTTTGAAAGTTCCATTAAATGAAATGGAGAGTATTTGGATTGAATACCGTTCTAATTCAGGATTTGACCAACATTTACCTGGTTCTGGAATTCTTGTCACATACCAAGATAGAAGCGTTGGAAATGAAGAACGGAATGAATTGAACCGAGATTCCGACCAACCATGGCTGACCGTAATTGAAGCCGATGGCCGCACTGATTTACGCAATGGTGCAAATTCTGGTGAGGAGTCAGACCTTTTCGTCAACGGGTCTACATTCGGAGCAAAAGGAATTCAAATATTTACCCATGATGGAATTCTTGTACCTTGGGTGGCAACTGTTGAAATAAATACCACTGTTGAAATTCACTTTACTGCACCAAATTGTACTCCTCAGTTTACAATAGATACACCCGATTTTGGTGGAGTCTATTTGCCAACGAATGGATTTCCAATTTCGGTTACAAGCACTCTACCTTGCGAACTGACACACAATCTCAGTCTTTCTGATGGAAGAGAATTCATTGAACAGAGTTTTTTCATCGATGGCCAAAGCAGCGAGATTGAACTGCAATACCTTACTCCAGCAACGGAAAATGCAGTAGCATCTCTTGAAGGATTTGTCCAATGTGGTGACGATTCACTATACTTACAAACTCAAATCTTGACACTAGGTAGAATTCCAATTGAGATGAAATCAACGGGGGATATTCCCGCTTTTGATTCATCAATATTTTTGATTCCAGTTCAATCAAATGGAAATTCGAGTCAATCATTTACTGTGCAACTCGATGGCGCTATATCGAGAATTGGAACTGTTTCCAATCAAATTATTCTTGAAGGGAATGACGAAATTGCAATGCAAATTGAGCCTAATGGTTTACTTGAAGACCGAATGTCGGTCAAGGGTGAACTCATTCTAATCTCCCAAAGCGGTCATAGATGGACGATTCAGCTTGAATTTACTGCGTCCGATGGCGAAAATACCTTCATCGAAGAGTTACGAACCCCGGGTAAGTTACTGGCAACAGCTGGAGCAATTTGCATGATATGGATACTCATTGGGATGTTTGAGAGAAGGAATAAGATAGTTCCAACACAGGATAATAACATCACGGAACCATTGCAGCAACTAGAAATCGAACCAATGTCAGATGCATGGGGTCGTTCAATCGATGAGTTGGAATGAGATTTTACGAACGGCCCGGCAACCATCTTTGCATCTGCAAGTAATGCCATTTTTCATTCTGCGGAAGTGCGCATAACCAAGACTTGTGTACCCCTTCCGAAAGTCGAACTGCAAGGCATGCGGCTTCCCATGTTTCCGGAGCATACTCCATCGGTTGTACTAACCATGGTGCATGTGCCTCACCAACTGGAGTGTCATAGACCCTCCATCGACTTCCAAATTTGAATCCAGGTCGCAGGAGTACTCCACGTATCATCAAATCATTAAATAATTCGAGTTCAGCAGGAATAGTTGAGTCTTTAAGCAAACTTTCAATCCATTTACCTTCTTCGTTGCGCAAGTGTCGTCCTGATAGATGTTCGACACCTATAGACTCCCATGGCCATGTTGAATTGTCGGGAATATACCACCCTGTACCTCGCTGGATTCTTAGATTCCATAATTCAGATAGGAGCTGTTTTTCATCATTAGAAAAGGAGTTCCAAAGTCGTTGCTTGCCGCTTGGTTGAGCCATACTAAGCATATACATCGTTACATCCATTTCCTCATCAATTACAAAAAATTCCGCAAGCATCCCATAAGAGTGAACGGTATTGGTCCACTCAAGCATTTCCTTCCAATCAATTTCATCAGTGGTCCATGCCCAACGGACATGAGCTACTGGCGATTCCTTTGAGAATATCTGTTCTCGATTCCAACGCACAGCCCAAGTAGAAGGATGGGGTTTAATACCCCATTTTTCAGGTATGTTTTCGACTGGAATGAGAATTTCTCCACCGCTGCGAGCAACATCAAAAACCACACTTCGTGCTACAACATCGGGATTTTCTACAACCGAATCACGAAACCAATTTTCATCTGGTAAAGGGACATGTCTGTGCCAGTGGCAAAACAATATTTCTTCGTATGTCAAGCGAATACTTTCATCACTTTGCATCATACCTAGGCCGCTTTTTTGGTAGAGTCTTGAGGAAAGTGGTGGCACAATATACCAACCATCTTGTCGCTTTATCGGTGGATTGAGAGGCTGTGAAGGAGGTTGGTTTGAGGTCAATGGGACTCCAAGTGGCCGTGTAGTACGTTGACGCGGCGTGAACTTACGGTTCTGCCTCACCATGCTACCCCGTCATCATCACTTCTTTTGAGATGTAGGGTGACCGATGCCCCTATGAGCCTTCACTTCTAGGACAGTTTGGGGAGTAAAGTGGTTGACGGTTATCTTGGCTCATTGACCACTGAAGAGCGTATGATGTTGCATTTGTGCGACAATATTCTCCCCGAAGGCGAATGGGAGGCACCTGTATCACTTACTCAAGCAGGAATCTCTGCAGCAGTCCATGTCCAGCGCAAACATGTTCCAAGAACACTCAAGCGGCTCGAACAACGTGGAGATCTTACAAACTCGAAGCGGCATGTACCTGGTGGTAAACAACGCAGACAGGTGTATGGGCTAACTCCTTCGGGCCGTGAAAAAGCAAGTGTATTACGCGAAAAAATACTTGCTACACTTGTAGGATACAAAGGTAATCAAGTCCCCTTATCTGAACTGAGAAAAGGCGGCCAAGCCACACTTGATTTACTTTCATTCATCGATGAAGCGATGAATTATAATGATAATCCTGTTGTATCTCCTGTCTCGAATCCAGAAGGTATTGCCTCTCTTGATGCACAGGCGGGAGAACATTTGGTTCGACGATTATTTGCTCGTGCTTGGGAAGATGGAAAAATTACGCGCGATGAACAATATTTGTTAACCGAAGTTGTTGATTTCCTTGGAATGCATCCTGAACGTGTGCGACGACTCTCAGATGAAGCAAGAAGAGAGCAAAATGCACCTCCTCCCGAAGAGATATATCGTGATATGCTCAGGCAAGCAATGCTTGATGGCGAATTGATTGATGATGAAATAGCATTGCTTGAAACCGTTCGTATCGCATATGGATTTGACCGAATGACACATGACAAATTATTGAATGAGGCAAAGGAGTCACCTATAGTTTCTGAAAAATATCTCACCTACAAATCAGCACTTATTACTGCATTAGATGATGGGGTTATCACGACAGATGAAGGGGCAATGTTAGCCACCCTACGCGAAACACTTGACATATCTGATGCTCAACATGCAAGTTTACTTGCAGAATTGCGCGATAATATCAAGTGAATGGTACCTTAGGGGCACATGTGAGGGTTACAAATGGGTATGTCCGATGAAGAAGAAGCCGTATACGAGGACCTCAACAATCTCAAAAATCAACTTAAGGCTACTGAAGACTGTAAAGTGGTACTTATTGGCGATATTATGATGGATTGCTATATTCATGGATATGCAAATAATCTCAATTCTAGGGCGCCAGTTCCTGTCCTTCGCGAGACAATGAGAGAAGAGGATGTTGGTGCTGCTGCACACGTTGGTCGCGGATTAAACTCGATGGGTCTGCAGAGTCATTTATTTGGCGTAGTGGGCGATGACCGGGCAGGATTGAATATTCTTCAATCACTAGACGAAGAAGGGGTTGCGACCGAGGGGATTGCAATTATTGATGGACGAACTACAACTGTGAAAACACGCCTTTTGGCTACACGTGAAAGTTTGGTAAGTGATGAACAACTTCTCCTACGTTGGGATGTCGAAGATGACAACCCAGTACCAAATGATGCATCTTTATCGCTCTATGACCAGGCAATTGAAGAAGTACAAACAGCCGATGTGCTAATTCTTTCAGACTATGGACAAGGTGTTGTTAATGACGCTGGTGCCGAACGCATTATCAAAGTGGCACAAGACAATAATGTACCAATAATCGCCGACCCAAAACTTACTGGATTACATCGAACTCATGGCGTGAACTGGATTCTGTTTCAATCACAGGGTCTTGAATTGATGCGACGTCGACTTGGGGTCCCCACTGGTAGCGATGCTGCACACCAATTGATTGATGCACATGGTTGGGGTCATTTGGTTGTCTTATCTGGTGAAGCGGGAGTAACAATTTACTCAAAGAATGAAGAAGTTGTTCATGCCCCATGTACTCTAGATGATTTGAGGCAAATGATCGGACTTATTGATGCTGCAGCTGTTGCTATTGCAGTTGCAATTTCGAAAAAATTATCCGTGCGGAATACAGCACTGCTTGCGAATGCGGCGTGTGAATGCATCTTGGGTGCACACCAAACAGAATCATTTGTTTTGAGCCGCGAAGATTTAATTGATAGAATAGGCGAAATGTCTTGGAACCTTCAGGTTTCAAAACGCTGAGGTGTTTCCATGAGTGCTTGGCCAAGGCCAACTACTGCAGATATTGGGTTGCGAGCATTTGCTTCGAACCCAAGTAGATTATTTACTGAAGCAACACTTGGTATGCAAAACATTCTACTCTCACAGTCGGCTCAAAAATCTCTTAATTCTCATGTGCGGCATTCTTCACAATGGCAAATTTCAGCACCGGTTGAAAATGATGAGCAACAATTGGATTTACTCCTTATTCAGTGGTTAGAAGAGGTCCTTTATCGTGCAGAAATTCACCAGCAGTGGCTAATTGATTGTCATGTGTCCATTGCTTGGAATGAAGGAGAAGTGATTCTTTCGGCGCAGGTATCCTGGGTTAATTCTGAACTGGTGGAAAGGGAAGTTGAGATTAAAGCGGTTACTAGTCATGAATTACAATTCACTGAATTATTGGAGAAAGATATGGCAATTTCTCCCTGGGAAAATGTCCCTGATTTTCAAGGACCTGGCTGGTTTTGTGATATTGTTTTCGATATTTGACCAACATTGGCATGGTATCGCATTCTACAGCCAATAGAGAATCCTAGGGTATTGATGACAATATCCATGCATTTGTTTTCCCAACCCTCAACAGCAAATTCGAATGGTAGTATGAGTTCTAAGAGTTCCCATCCAATGCTGAGAATAATAAATATTTTCCAACTGGTTAGAACAAAACGACCTGCTGTCGACCACAGTATGAAATGGTAAAGGGAATACAAATTCAGAAGAACCATTTAGAAGCCTCAAGGTGGGAATTCCAATGGTGGACGTGCGCTCTTCTTAGCTAAACCCACACACTTCCTCCATCCCGTTACCCCACAGCACCCATGGCTCCGAGTAGGGCTGCTCCGTTCCCGGCCTGACCTATTCCCCCGGCTATCCAATTCCTGTTTCCCTCCGGAAACAGTTCACAGCACCCGAGTCATGTGGGGGCGAGACATCAACGTCCGCATGCAGAAACCAAAAAGCCGCTTTCGCCGCCCAAAGGCGTTCAGCCCACCGTGAAGACGATTTGTGGTACAGGGTACGCCTAGCTCCCCACCTATCCCATCATGTCCTGTAACCGACTGTATTTGAACGCAACCCTTGACTACTTTCAAGCAATTCAGGCGGATTGGGTTTCTTCTTCATATTTCGAGGGGCAGGATGTTTTGATAATCTGTGCCTCAAAAACATATTCACCATCGATGTATCGGAGAACACCTTGAGCATACACAGTGCGATTATCATCTAATCCGTTCGAGACAGAAGCGTCAATGTAATCGATTAGTAAGTCATGAGATGAACCATGAAGATGAAATTCATGCACTGTCGAATTAATACTTCCACCGACGATTTCTCCCCTAACAGCGATTTCTCGTTCGAGGAATTCAGAAGGCTCACTCATTACTTCGTCAACGGTTCGAGTTGGCTCCGGCGCCTCAATCAATATTACTCCCAAGAGACCAACAGTTATTGCAGCACCTAAAAGGAGGATTCGAGTGCGTCGAGAAAACATGCTATCAGTCCTAAATATTATCATTGATGGGCAAACCCAATCGCTTCTTGAAGCGTAGAGTACCCTTCCTCTTTCATTTTTTTATCAAGACCATTGATGATTGAGCGGGTGAGGCCTGCACCTTCGAAAACAAATCCGCTATAAGCTTGAAGAAGGCTAGCACCCGCTCCAATTTTTTCCCACGCATCATCCGCTGTTTGAATTCCACCAACACCAACAATAGGCCATTCCCCATTAGTCATTGAATATATTTGGTGTATCATATCGGTCGAACGTTTTGCAAGAGGCGCACCACTTAGCCCTCCAGTTTCAGCAAATATCTTTTCTTCTGATTTTGAAAAATTATCTGGACGCTCAACAGTAGTATTAGTCGCTATAATTCCATCACAACCCGCTCTACGAGCAGTATTAACAACAGCCGCCAATTGCTCATCAGATAGGTCAGGAGCGATTTTAATTAGCAATGGTTTGACCTTTAGGTTCGATGAAGAAGCCTTGTTCTGATTTACCTGTTGGCAAGATTTTATGATTGATTCAAGTGCTTCATCATGTTGTAATTCACGGAGATTAGGGGTGTTTGGCGAAGAAACATTGATGACAAAAACATCACAATAATTCCATAAGCGTTCCATAGTTTGAGCATAATCATTTGGTGCATCCTCAAGTGGAGTGATTTTTGATTTCCCTAAATTTGCCCATAATGGCACAGAAGGAGAACCGAATTTGCCGAAGTGTTGCTCTAATTTAAGCGCCACTTTTTGGGAACCAGGATTATTGAATCCCATTCGATTAATCAAGGCTCGTGAGGGTGTTGCTCTAAACATACGAGGCTTTGGATTACCCTTTTGCTCATGTTCAGTGATACCGCCAATCTCAATAAATGATAATCCAATAGCCTCCCATCCACGTAACCCTTCGGCCCGTTTATCGAGGCCTGCAGCATTTCCAAATGGGTGTTGATAGGTTTGGCCAAAACATTGAATTGGAATCTTTTTCCGAGGACGATATAGTAACGAAAGAATACTTCTAGAAATTGGGTTTGAAGATAAGAAACGAAGCATGAGTAATGCCCTAGCATGAGCCTTCTCAGAATCTTGGACTCGAATCATCGGCCGAACAAACACCCGATAACCTATGCCCATGTCACGGCCTCGGAGCGGTATCCTTCAAGACTTCCGCCCTCCACGACCACATATGCGCATGGATGACCCACTTTGGCCGGTCGTTCGAGAAATATCTCGTCTCATATTGAGGAGGGATGATATCCATCTCATATTACCACCCGAATTTAAAGATGATATGCAGAACATTCTGTTAGAAATTAGTGATAAACAGCCATCGAAAGTTCAGTTTCCAACATTTGAAGTTCAGACTACTGAAGGTGTATTCATCTATGAGCGAAGCCGGGATAATCCCTTGCTTAGTCTGATTGGATATATCGGTATGAACGAACCAGAAGCGAATGTTCGTTGGGTAAAAATGTCAATTCATGATGGCTGGAAAGAGGTGTTTAATGCAATCAATGAACTTCATGAGGCGGGTTATCCTGGATGTATTGGATGTGGTGGCCCTCAATTAGAATTGCCGTGGAATGAAGGGAAATCACGTTCTGGCTTTCTGTGATTTTTCATCAAAATATTGGCTATAATTTCTACAGATACTATAGTATCTGTTCTCAGACCTTGGAAATAAGAGAGTTCAAGTAGCCTCGTCGGTCGCATGTAAAATCATGAGTGTCATTATTGTTGCCGAGAAGCCAAGTGTGGCCAATGATATTGCACAAGTTCTTGGAGCATCATCAAAAAATGACACTCATTGGGAAGGCAATGGAATTATTGTCACATGGGCCATAGGCCACTTATTGCAATTGAAGTATATGGATGACTACGATGAAGCATTCAAGGATTGGCGGAAAACTATTGACCGCTTGCCATACATTCCTGAAACATTCGAATACAAACCAATAGGTGGACGAGGAAAAAAGCAGCTTGCTGCCATAACGAAACTTATCAAATCAAAAGATGTCTCTGAAATTGTTAACGCTTGTGACGCAGCAAGAGAGGGTGAATTGATATTTAGAACGATTCTTCAACATTCAAAATCCAAGGTCAAGAATTCTAGAATGTGGCTCCAATCAATGACAAAAGATTCGATTCAACAAGCATGGGATGGACGCCTCGATGGTGATGAATACTCAGCGCTCCGTGATGCCGCATATTCACGCTCAGAAGCAGATTGGATTATCGGGATGAATGGTTCTCGCGTTGCAAATTCATTTTTACCACGTAAAAAGAATGAACGTGTTGCTATTTCACTAGGGCGTGTTCAAACTGCTACTTTGGCTATGATTGTTGAACATGAATTGAATGTGTTAGGTCACGTCCCACTGCCTTATTGGCAACTTGAGGCTGTCTTCAAATCAGGGGATGCTGAATGGAAAGGTCGCTGGGAACGTTCAAACCATGTCGATGATCCTGAACAACCTGATTACAAGTCCCATCGTATTATCGAACAGACAGAACATGATAGATTGAATGAATTGCTCAATTCGGGAAAATCAGCAACAGTGAAACAAACACAACGTGATTCTGTGGAAAAACCACCGCTCAATTTTGATTTGACAAGCCTTCAACGTGAAGCGAATAACAGTTTTAGTTGGTCGGCAAAGAAAACTCTTGGAATTGCACAAGATTTGTATGATTCGTTCAAATTAACGACCTATCCACGTACAGATTCACGCCACCTTCCAGAAGATATGCATGAAGAAATTGCCAAAACAATCAGACAACTTGGTGCCCAAAACGACTACAATGTGCACTCAAAACGTATCGTTGATGACGGTATGAAAAATGCAGGAAGAAACTTTGACAATGCAAAAGTCAGTGACCACTTTGCTATTATTCCAACTGGAAAAATTCCTGATGGTAACTTAAGTGGAGATCACTCACGCCTCTATGACTTAATTGTTCGAACCTTCCTTGCCTCTTGGCACCCTGAAGCAACATGGGATGTGCAAAAACGAACTGCAACGATAGAGGGTGAAAATTTCATCAAAGAATCACGAACCATCAAAAACGAGGGTTGGAGAGCTGTTCGTCCGAAGAAACAATCATTGCCTGAAGGTTGGAATATACTTCCAAGTAATCCATGTGATGGTTCAATCGAATCTTTTGAATTTGCTGAAGAAAAATCTAAGCCAAAAGGCCGACTAAAGGAGGCAGGACTTCTAAGATTAATGGAACACGCAGGTAAGCAAATCGATGATGAAACATTGGCCGAGGCAATCAAAGATAAGGGTCTCGGGACTCCTGCAACTCGGGCAGACACAATCGAAAAACTAATCGACAGAGGATATATTCAGCGCTCTAGGGCAGGAAGCATAAGCGCTACTGCTCATGGAATTCGAATAATTGATGTTCTAAGGAAGATACCTGTGGAATGGATTACTTCACCTGAATTGACTGGTGAAATGGAGTCTTCACTTCTTCGTGTTCAACGCGGTGAGGAGCCTCGAGAAAATTACATGAATGCAGTTATCGAGAAAACAACAGTAATGGTTGAAAGGATAAAAAATCATGACCGTGCTGAATTGTATGTCAATGAACCATCTATTGGCCAGTGTCTAGTATGTAAGGGAGCAATTGTTGAAACAACACTTACTTATCAATGCGAAAAGAATGAAGGAAGAGACAAGGGATGTTCGTTTGTGTTTTGGAAAGATACTTCTGGGCGTTGGTTCGACCAATCAACCGCGAAGCGTCTATTGGAATCACGCCAAATCGATGACCTACATGGGTTTTTCAACAGTTCTGGTGAGCCCTATATCGCATCAGTCAAACTGAGCGATGAAGGAAAAGTCGAATTTATTGGAGGGGGTGAATCATCATCCGATGCATCAGATGAAGAAATATGCCCATGCCCAGCTTGTGACCATGGGACTATTCGTATCGGTCAAACAATGTATGCTTGCGACCATGATGATTGTAAGTTCCGTGGCGTTTCAAAGGAAATGTGCAAGAGGCATATCACGCCTGAGGAGGCAAAAGATATTCTTACCAATGGAAAATCTGGACTTCTTGAGGATTTCATATCAAAGCGTGGTAGGCCCTTCAAGGCATTCCTTGTTCGGGACAATAATC
>ENA-OREN01002514-OREN01002514.1-marine-metagenome-genome-assembly--contig:-NODE-2514-length-18510-cov-3.883795_pt1 | contig 18510 bp, 17 predicted proteins | sample MGYA00248624_ERZ508555 | MGnify/ENA primary metagenome ERZ508555 (study PRJEB26222, sample SAMN06267773) | marine metagenome | isolation source: Saanich Inlet, British Columbia, Canada | place...
TCTAGAAGATTTACATCAAACAATCACAGTACCAGAAAAATACAATAAAAAAGAATATGGTGATACAAATTATGAAAAAATGCTATCATCCATTGATGAATGGTTAGGGAAAATTCTTAATCAATGTAATTTGAATAATACCCTTGTTGTTATTACCTCTGATCATGGAGACTATATTCCAGTAGTTGATAATTATGGTCAAATTCCACGAATTCAGGCATTCATGAAAAAAGGCAAAAAAATTTTTCCACAAATGGAACCAATTGGAGTAAAATTATTTATTATTCTTAGAAATCTAATTATGAAAAAACAAAAAAGAGAGTTAAAGAAACAATTTTCTTCAAAACAAATGAACACATTAAGAGCCCGTGGAAATGAAACTTTAGATGATGAAACATTAAAAGTTCCATTATTAATAATTGATAATAAAATTAAACCCAAAATTTGTAATGATCTTGTTACTGGTGTGGATATTTTTCCTACCATTTTAAGTTATTTGGGAATAAAAACAAATTATTCAAATATTGATGGAAGAGATTTGACCACGTTGATTAATGGCGGTGAATTAAAAGAAATTCCAATATTTATTCAATCTGGAGATAAACAGGAACAAAAAGATAGCCTAGTTGTAGGAATAAGAACATCGAAATTTAAGTATTATAGGTCAAGAAAAAATCCTAAAGAAAATTTACACTTATATGATTTAGAAAAAGATCCATTCGAAAAAAAAAACATCATGCATTTATTTCCACAAATTATTGAATCAATGGAACAAATTTTGTTGAAATATGAAAAAGTTCAACCTATTACAAAAATAGAAGAGACTGATAATGAAACTAAAAAAATTGAAGATGAACTAAAAAAAATGGGATATCTTTAAAATTATTTATAGTCGTGAAGAGGACTGTCCTTAAAATTTTCTTTTCTTTCATTATCTGGAGGAAGTTCTTTCCTTTTACGTGTAAAATATTTTTTTCTTTGATCTCCTTGAGAAATACTATTGTAAGTAAGATACACATTACTACGTGAATTTAGAGATTTGTTATCTTGTGATTGATGTGGAGCATATCCATCAAAAAATACAATATCACCTTTGTCTAAAGGAAATGGTTTGAACTCCATTTGATTCAACCATTTTTGTGGAATTGGAGAATCAAGTGGACCCAGTAATTCTTTTTTATAAAATCCAGGAGTTAATTCAATACAACCATTTTCAATATTACTATCATCAGTAGAAATTAAAACATTCAAGAAATCTTGAGCATAAGTTTCCCATCTTGAAATTTGATCTTGATGAGGCTTGAATCCACCACCACCAGGTTTTTTGAAATTAATTTTTTCTTTGAATATAACTGCTTTATTACCTAACAACGATTCTACACAATTCATTAATTTTTTTGAATTCGTCAAATTTTTAAAACCTTCATGGTGTTCTAAAAAATTTTCAATTCTAGATAATATTCTTGTTCCATCATTTTTACTGGTTTCATAATATGCCATTTCTTTACCGGCAACCCATTCATTGGATTTTCTATTAGCATAATCATAAACCCAACCATGAATTTCATTTATTTCATTTTGATCATAAAATCCTTTCATTACCAAAAATCCATTTTTATGAAAACTTTCAATTTGTTCATCTGTAACCTCATTCATTTTTTAGTTCATATTTATTTTAGAATTACAGTATTTATTATTATCATTAGAAACTGATACATTTAAAAATAAATTTTTTAATATTGACATAATTGTCAAAAAATGTAATAATAATTTTAATAGATGGTGGTAGAACAGATAGAGCAAAAAAATTTAATGCTTTTAAAAAATTAGAATCAAATTCAGTATTTTTCCCTAATTCAATTACATATGCTCCATATACTACAGGGGCTATGCATGCAGTATTTAGTGGATGTTATGGAAATAGAACAGGCACTGATAGCTATTGGCATATTTATCAATTTAAGAAAAATCAATTTCTAACCATTACAGAATATCTAAAACAAAATGGATATTATGCATATGCTGATGGTCATAGTGAATTAATTATTCCAAAACAAGGATTCGATGAATTTAATATTCATGATGAAAATAAAGTAGATTTAATTGATCATCATAGTAATTTACTAAGTAAAATGAAGGATATTGAAAATAAAGGAAAAAATTTTTTTTTATTTCTTGCTTATAGTAATATTCATACTGGTATAATGAATAATGTTTTGAAAGTTTTTAATAATTTTAGTCAAGAATATTTTGAAAATAAATATGAGAATGAAAAACGATATGATGAACTTTTTAAAAATGCAGATGAATATTTAGAAAAAATTTTACAAAAAATTAATGAATTACAATTTGATAAAAATTCTATTATTGTAGTATTATCAGACCATGGAATTAGTTTAGGTGAAAAATTTGGTGAAAGAGCATATGGAGCTTTTTGTTATGATTACACACTAAAGACATTTTGTTATATAAATTCACCAGAAATTAAACCAAAAATTATAGATCAACAAATTAGACATATTGACATCATGCCTACTATTCTTGATATGTTAAATATTTCTCTAAATACCAATTATGAAAATATAGATGGAGTTTCATTAATGCCTTTAATCAAAGGGAATGATGTAGATGAAAATATTGCATATTCAGAAACAGGTAATCCCTTAAATGAAAAAGCCCCTCCCAAAGAACCCAACACACATTCAATCAGAACAAAAAATTGGAAATTAATTTACAATTCATATAATGACCGCAAAGAGCTTTATGATCTTAAAAATGATCCTGAAGAAAATAATAACTTAATTGAAGAGAAATTAGAAATTGAATCAATTCTATGGAAACAACTTCTTAAAATAAAAAATTCCTAATTAAATCTAAAATAAAAAAAATTATCCATTATAATATAGAAAAATTGGGTGAGTGATTAATTTTAAAATAATTTTTGTGCTTTTGCTAAATCTTCTGAAGTGTCAATCTCAATCCACTTTCCATTAATAAAAATTGGTTCAACTTTTACATTTTCATCAATTAATTCTTGAATCATATCAGTCAAATATGCTTTTGATAGGGATACAGCATTGTGAAAATTACCATTATGAGTTTTTTTTAACTCAGAATATTTTTTAACAAATTTTTTTGAACCAATTTCTGAAAAAATTACTGGTCCTAAAAATTCCCCAATTTTTTCATCGTTATTACTTAATGAAATATTTTTTTTAATTTCTATAATTTTTTTATTATTTACAAGTACATTGTCGGCTTCAGATTTAGGATGTTGAATTCTATTAGCATAATTTTTTTCCCAATCCAGATCAATTGGAATTCCAATATCACCATTAAAATTTAATATTTGCTTTAAAATTATATCATCAAAAAGTATATCTGAATAGCAAGTCAATACATCACCCTGTAAAAATTCTTTTGCAGCCATTAAACTTCCTAAAACATCGTGATTTTGATAATTTGTATCTTCTACATATGTCACATCACAAATACCAAATTCTTTATGTGGACCAGTAATTATTATAATCTCATCAATATTATGTTTTTTAAATAATTCAATTTGTCTTTGTAAAATTGATTTTCCATTTATTTCTAATAATCCTTTTGGTTTTTTTTCAGTTAGCTTACCTAATCTAGTCGCACTACCTGCAGCAATAATTATGACTTTCATATTATTTCTCTAAAGATTTTATCACTCTATCTCTAATGGTTTTAGGCTCCCAAGAAACTCTTTTACTTCTTTCTTTACTTGTGGATATTTTTATTAGAAGAAATATAGGTCCGTCTAATTTTTTAATTTCTTTTAAAATTGAATGAAGTTTAGTTTTTGATTTTACTACAAATATTTTATAATTAGTGGCCTTAGCAATTTTTTCTAAATTGATTTGTGATGTACTTGTTGGTTGTCCTCCTGTAGACTCGTGAGAATTATTGTCAAATACTATATGTATCAAATTTTTTGGTTTTAAACTGCCAATTGTCACTAATGAACCAAGATTCATTAAAATATTTCCATCCCCATCAAAAACAAAAATTTGTTTTTTAGGGTTTTTTAATGCAATCCCTAATCCAATTGATGAAGCTAGTCCCATAGAACCAATCATGTAGAAATTTGATTCTTTATCATTTAATTCAAACAAATCTCTACTCATAAACCCGTTAGCTGAGATAGCAGGATTATTTCCAACATAATTTCCTATAATTGATACTGCTTCCTTTCTAATCATGAAACATTCTCCTAATTACAAGGGCACAAGACTTTTTTTGTTTAATTTGTTCTATTGCCCAATCACATTTCATTTTCCAATTTTTCTCAGTTAAAATTTGAGATTTTAAACCGATTAATTTTAATAAATCAGGCTGAATTTGACCAATTTTTAAATGCTCTGGAGCATCATCTGAAAGATATCCTCTCCATCCAATTAGAAAAACAAGTGGAATTTCATATAATTTAACAAGTGAAGTAATAGTACTAATTGAATTTGCAAATCCTGCATTTTGCATAAAAACCAATGAATTACTCTTAGAAAGAGTCATTCCAGTAGCTACGCCTATAGCTTCTTCTTCCTTAGTTGTAATTATTATATTATTATTTTTTAAACATTCATCAATAAAATATTTCAATGTGGAATCAGGTACGCCTATAAAATTTTCAATTTTTTTCTTTTTTAAATAATGAAATATTTTTCGTTGATTGTCTTCTTTCAATTTATGTATCCCATTTTTTTTAAATCTTTTTCAATATCCAATTCTTGTTTTTTAATTTCATACATTTCTTGAAGATAAAATATATCTTCCATGGAAGTTAAGTTTGTTTTAACATCATTCAGACTTTTTGCATTAGATAATTGATTCAAATGTTCTGACATTGCCCAGTGTGCTGCACGCAGAGATTGATTAGCATAAATAACCATTTTAACATTATTGTTTTTAAGTTCATCAGTAGTTACAGTTGGATAAGTAGTAGGAATAGCTACTATTGGAATATTCCCATTCCATTTATTGCAAAATTCAAAAACTTCCGCAGGATCATTTTTTTTAGAATGAATTAGTATTGCATCGGCTCCAGCAATTTCATAAGCTGTTGCACGCTTTAATGCTTCTTCAACTCCATGACCAGCTATCAATGCCTCTATTCTAGCTATAATCATAAAATTAGGATTATTTTTTGCAGTTTTTCCTGCAATAATTTTTGCAACAAAATCTTTTTCAGAAAGTAATTCTTGTTTCCCCTCTTTAAGTAAGCTATTTTGTTTTGGAAAAATTTTATCCTCAATACATATTGCAGCAATTCCTGCATTTTCATATTTTTTTACCAAATGACTCACATTACTTGGACCTCCAAATCCAGTATCACAATCAGCAATTATTGGAATCGAGCAAGCATCTGCCATACTAGATGCTGCAGAAAGAAATTCAGTCATAGTAAGAATACTTGCATCAGGTAATGCATGAGTTGCTGAAATAGCAAAACTTCCTGCCCATACAGCATCAAAATTACTCAATTCTACTAATTTTGCAGACATTGCGTCAAAAGCACCTGCAACCTTCAAAATTGGATTTTCTTTTAATTTTGTGCGTAAAATATCTGCTCCGTTAGTCATTTGAATCGTCTGGTTGAACTAATGATTTAATCTATAATAACAGATCTTTTTCTCATAATTATGTGTGGACAATAAAACAACCTCCAAAAATTATTTTTGGCCAAAATTCAGTTAAGGAATATGAATTTCTTGATAAATACCTGATAATTACATCAAAAGGAGCAAAATCTAGAGGGTGGTTAGATTATTCTGGATTAACTAATCACATAATTTTTGATAATGTAGAACCAAATCCTTCGATAAAAACTACTGAAAAAATAATTTCTAAATTCAAAGATTCTGATTTTACTCATATTATTGGAATTGGTGGTGGAAGCTCTATGGATGTTGCAAAATTTTGTGCATTTAAAATGAATAAATTAAAAATTATGATTCCAACCACTTTTGGAAGTGGTAGTGAAGTAACTAGAATTTCAGTTCTTAAAGTAGATGGTAAAAAAAAAAGTTTTCATGATGATAAAATATTTGCAGATGTTGCAATAGTAGATTCATATTTTCTTGATGATTCTTCAGATGATATAATTAAAAATGCTGTAATTGATGCATGTGCACAAGCTACTGAAGCACATGATAGTAAACTAGCAAATCCATATACAAAATTATTATGTGAAAATGCATTTAATATTTTGGAAAAAGCAATTTTAAATAAAACATATAAAAAATTACCTCTAGGTTCTTTAATATGTGGATTAGGATTTGGAAATAGTTCAACAACTTTAGGCCATGCATTATCTTATGTTTATTCAAATGAGGGCTATTCACATGGCCATGCATTGGCATTTACAACCCAAGTTGCACATAAATTTAATAAATCAAAGTTTTATGAAAGATTTAAAAAAATTGTAGATGAATTAAATTTTTCACCTATAAAAATTTCTACTTCATTAGACGAAGCTGCTGAATTAATTTTAAGAGATAGAAAACATTTAGATAATAATCCGTATTTGCTCTCTAAAATAGAGATAATTAATTTATTAAATGAGATTAATTTATTTCAAAGAAATTAATTATAAAAAATTATGAATGTTTAGATTTACTTTTTTCATATTTACTTAATAAAAATAATAATATCGCATCCACTGAATTTGCAACTAAATAAGAAATAGCAAGTCCTTGTATCCCATAAAGACTTCCTAGGATAATCATTCCAACAGAAATCACAATCATACTACAAAATTTACTTAACATGACATATCGACTTTTTTCCATTCCCAAAAATTGTGATGTAAAAATGAATGTGATTGAAGTTGGTATTACTGTAATGCTCATTATTTGAATAGCAAGTATTGCATCAATGTACTGAGGGAATAATATGGGTAATACAATGGGTGTTAAACTTATTCCTAATATTGATATAATAACTGAAATAATTATTGTAAGAAATTTAATTCTAGTATTTGGTTCGCCACTTGCATCATAAGGTAAAATAAATTTAAAAATTATGTTTGAAAATAAATTCATTGCAGTCATTATTTGTAATGCAAGCGCATAATGACCTAAAATTGAAAAACTTAAAATCGTGGGTATGATTAATTTATCAATTTGACTTTTTGTTATTTGTAAAAGTCCTACTGAATAATTATTTGATACAAATCCAATATGTTGTTTTAACAAAGAAAAATTTAATGGTGTCATCTTCAAACTTTTGAAAACAAGTATTGCATATGATGAATATGATAAAGCTATTGCATATAATATTCCATCAACACCAAAAATATAGAAAAAACTTACTCCAAGAATCACCACTAAAAATTTTTGCAATAATACATTTTTTGAATGAAGTGAGAATGATTTTTTCCCAAGTAGTTCTCCGAGTGCTAATGAATTAAAAACATATGCAACTAAAACAAAACCAATATCAATTCTAAAAAATATTATCATCACTACTAAGGAAGCAACAAATGTACCACTTAGTGAAATAATATATAATGTATTTTGTAATTGAATGTTTTTAGAAATATATACTATGATGGTATTTTTATTTGCAAACAATACTGCTGAAGATGCGATAGATGCTATTCCTAAATAGAAAAAGATTTCTCCATACTGATCTGGGGGTATAATTGAAGCAAGGAAAAACCAAAATAATGCAGTTGCACTTGTTCCTATTATTTCCGAAAATCCAATTGCAGTTAAACCTTTAAAATTAATTTTTTTCATAAAAACCTGATCAGCCCATACATATGAAAAACATGTTTAATTATAATAAGTAATATTTAATAAATAAAAGTAAGAGTACCTTAATAAAATCATTTTTTTGTGCACAATATTTCTAAGATTGTAATTCAATCTGATTAAATCATCATGGTATTTTCAGCAGAATATAATTTTTAGATTCATATAATACTTCCCAATCTTTTGGAATGTTTTTTACAGGTTTGGTCAATAAATAATCAGGTATTCTTTCTAGATCAAATTCGCTAATTGGGTAGGAATAAAACTTTGAAACATAAATTTGATATGCATCCAAATCTTCTTTAAGAATATGCCTCTCTAGATCCAAAGTTTCTTCATGAATTTTTGCTGTGGGTCCATTAAATGCATAATCTCGAATAAATTTGCTATTTGCATGATACGCTACAAACTGGTTGTCACCCATTAGGTATTTTGATTCAATATTTTTTTCCTTGGAAAGAATTTGGGATATGTTGTATAATTCTTGATGAAGAATATCTGTTTCCCCCCTAAAGATATCATCATCATTGAATAAAATCCAATTTGCCATGATGCCTGAAGCTCCCAAATTTATTAAAATTATGAAAATTATGATTGGAATCAGATACTTTTTTTTATCAATCTTTGCAAAAAATACGGCACATAGTATTACAAAAATCAATGCAGGAGGAAATAATCTAATTGGATTAGTAACTTGTGCAAAAATAGACATGATTGAAAAATAGACCAAAAATGTAATTATGATTGGTATTAGATTCCTAGGTAAAGAATTTCTCAAAAAATAAATTCCACCAAATAATGGAATTAACCCTAAAAATGGAATTAGTGGGAAAATGGATAAGTTGTTCCAATTAGGATACATGTTTAAAATTACTCCGTAGATATTTTCAAAAATATTATTACCAAAATTATATAATAAAAGATCAGGATTTTTAAATAAAAGAGATGAATCGTTAAAGGACTCTATTGCATACCATTCTTTAGGGACATTAGACCATTCCATAAGGACTAAAGTACTGGAATTTGAAGTAATCAGTTCTCCAACAGCGATGTAGTTAAACAATAGCATAGGGGTAATTGTTAATATAAAAATGGACATAAAAATAATAGATTTTTTTATTCGAGGTTTCTGAAATATTAGAAAAAATATTAAGAATCCTATCACAATAATCGCTGCTTGATATTTTAATGTAAATGAAAGTCCTGCAAATATTGCAACCATTACTATGTCAAAACGAGCAAGTCTTTTTTTTGTAATATAATAAAAACTAACAAATAATAAAAAAATAGGAAAAATATCTGCATCACTCATGTATGAATGCATATGTAATCCTGCATAAACTGAAATAAAGATAGTTGCTAAAAATGCTGTTTTTGAATTAAAAATTTGTCTTACAGTCACAAATGTGAAAAAAATTATTCCTACTGCAGAAGATATGGATATTATTTTCATATGGATGTGAGGGTTATCTGTAATGGAAGTAAGTAATCCAAAACCTAGCGATGCATTTGGAATTATGACATCACTAGCGTGACCTGCAAGAATTTCCTGTCCTGCAAAATAATAGAAAGCAATATTGTCACTATTAAGAAATGGATTGAACGTTATTGTAACAAAAGTAACTGATAATGAATAAATAAAAATAATTAAAAATACACCTTTAGCGTATTTGTCATTAAAAAAAGTGTTTTTTGTTACATTCAAATTACTTATCCCACCAATTATTCCTCATTACTTAGTCAACAAGTTTGAAATACAAACTCTATTTGAATATGAACCACGATTGAATTTTGAATATTTTTCATCTCCTAACCCAAATATGACACATTTAGAAGGTTCTAAACCAAATTTTTCACAAACTTCTATTTGTTTCTCTCCATATTTTTTTTGGTTATAATCTGGAGAAAATTTATTAATTATTTTTAATCCTATTGCAACACCTGGTTTATTGACCATATCTACCGAATTAAAAAAATCTACAGGATCATCCGTGAATTCTTTTTTGCATCTTAAACCAATACGGAATCTATCTAATGGAAAATATCCTTTACTAAGACTAAATGTTACAGCTTTGATTGAAGAATGATTTAATGAAAATTTTAAGTCTCTAACCAGATTATAGTAAGCAAAATCCAACATAACAGGAACATCTAATTTGTCACATTGTTCAAGAATATCAATTGTTCCAGGATGTATGTATCCATTATCGGAAAATGGTACAGAAATTATTACTGCATCATTTTTTTGGATTTTTCCTTTATCTAAAAAGGAGAATTTATAATTATTTCTCCAACTTAAAATGTGGTAAAAAAAATCACCCTTAAAGCATCTAAATCTACGTGTTGGATGTTCAGCAGTAAAAAAATCAAAGGATTGAGAAGTACCATGAACATAAGATAGTTTATTGAATTTTGATAAACCTGTAATTTTATTTAGTTTTGAGGTTTGTATCCATTTAAAATACTGATTTAAGAATTTATCTTTAATTTTTAAATCCTGAGTGGATTTAAAAAAGAAATTATTTGAATCTGTTTTTTGTATGAATGACAAGACTTCTGGATTTTTTATCGGTATTGCATTTTTTAGTAGTTTGGGATGATTTGCATTATAAGAAATTTTTTTCATGTTTTTCCTTTCCAAGAAAGTTCTTTTAACAGTCTCAAACTCAATTGAATCCCAGTTGGAATTCGATGCATTTTACGTTCTCCACCAACTCTAGCAGGTTCATTTGCAGCTAATGAAAAAATTTTTTGCTTTTTTATCATTCCTCGAATGCTTATTTGGTAAACATTACTTAAACCAAGTTCATCCATTTCTATCTCGTCCCATGCTTTTCTAGTAATAGCACGACTAGAAGATAGGGTATCCGGAAGATTTCCACCAAAGACAAGATTTGCAAAGATGGTAAACATTCTATTTCCAAATCCATCAATTAATCCAGCATCATCATTTTTAGAAGTTTTACTAAATCTTGAATTAATTACTTGATCATATCCTTCTTTAATTTTAGATAACATTTTTGGGATTTCTTCAGGTTCATTGTTTCCATCTGCTCCAAACATTAGAAGATAATCAGCATCTGATGAATTAAAAGCATCTAAAATTGCTGCACCGTGAGATCCTTTTGTTGTTTGCATCAATACATTGATGTTTTGTTTCTTTGCTTCTTCTATTGTTCCATCAATCGAACCACCATCTACAATAAGAATTTCATCAACCCAATCATGATTAATTTTTGAAATAACTTGTTTCATTCCATCAATTTCATTTAAAGTAGGAATTACAAGTAATGATTTCATTATTTTACTTTGATTTTGGATCATAATATGATGCAGTTATCTCTAAACCTTCATCTAATGAGTATTTTGGTTTCCATTTTAACAATTTTTTTGCTTTAGAGTTATCAACTTCAATTTTTGGAATTTCTAGAGCACGTTTTGGAAAACTATTCCATTTTATTTTTCCTTTGTAACCTGTAATTTTTCTAATTTTTTCAGCCAATTGTTTAATGGTTAAAGAATGACCGGTTCCAATGTTGATAGATTCGCCTAGAAGTTTTTTATTATTACTTTCTGCAGCTAAAACATATGCGGAAAGTAGATCTGATTCAAAAACAAAATCACGGTATGGGGTAGGATCACCTAATTTTATAGGAGATTTACCATTATACATTTGATGAATTATGCTTTCAATGACAAATTGATGATTATATTTTCGACCATATGAATTGGAATTTCTAAAAACAATAGAAGGGAATTTGTATGCTTTGTAAAGATATTTCAAATGTTTTTCTGTAGCAATTTTTGCAACAGCATATGGGCTAGCAGCATGTAACTCAGCAGTTTCTTTAGTTGGGAATTTTTTTTGTATTCCATATTCTTCAACTGAACCTGAAAAAATGAAGCGTTTAAGATTAGGAACTGCACGTCGTGCTGCTTCAGCAACATTAACTGCACCAAGAAAATTTACATTGAACACTTCAGTTGTGTGTGTAAAGCTGTATGCAACAGATGTTTGAGCAGCTAAATGAATAATTACATCAGGTTGAAAATTTTTCAAGGTATCATACAAATTTAGATAATCGGTTAAATCACCATAATAATACGATATTCCACTAACTGTTTCGCCTCTAATCATGGATTCAGTATTAGATGCAATTGGACGATCAGAAGTTGCAACATTTCTTGCTAGTGTGCCAACTTTGTAACCTTTTTCAAGTAATTTTATTCCTAATTGATGACCAAGAAAACCAGTCATTCCAGTTACAAAAATTCTCATCTTTAACAGTTTTTTATCCAGTATTCAGTAAATAAATCAATCTAATCTTTGATGCTAATTGTAGTTTCAAACTCATCTAGATTAAAAATCCAGTTTGAAGATTCATCTATAGTTCTCAGATCAAATTTAAATTCATAATTTCCTGAAGAAAGAAAAATTGGACCAGTAATAATTAATGGATCATCTTTCACAATGTATGCATTATGATCATATTGTCTATCTCCTAAAACTTTTATTGATTCCGAATCCACAGAATTAATTTCAATTGTTAAAAATTTATTTTGAACATAGAGATATTCCCTAAGTAAATTTTCATCATTTTTGAATATTGATAAAAAGTAAGTTACATTTTCTAGTTCTATTTCATTTGTATTGTCATATGCAAATATTTTAATAATTTTATTATCAGATTCAAGAAAGTTAGATGGCAAAAGTTCAATAAAAATACTAATTTCTCTTCCATCATATAACATAGAATTAGTTTCTATTAATGAAATTTCTTGAGGAGGCGTTTCTATAGAAATTTCATTATAAGATTTGAATGAAAATACATCTGAAATCATAATGGGGGTTTTATAATTAGAGAGAATATCGCGAAATACATCCATATTTTTTGATAAATTATTATTTTGTAGATTAACTGTTGTAGTTGAAAAACTTTTTTCAGAGTTAAGTTTTTCTGAAATTATATCAAAGATATTTTTATAAACTAAACTAGCTATGATTTTGTTTCCAGTATCAGAAATATGACCTTGATCCCAATAGATTGTTTCAAGTTCTTTATCAAAAGCATTTCTTAAATTAATAGTAGCAGAACAATCTACAAGTTGAGATAAATTTTCTTGATATTCATCGTAAACAGGTAATAAATTGATTAATAATTTATCGTTATAATCTAAACCAGTTTTAGAAAATTCATTTTCTTGTTTTGTCAAAGATTTATCTCCAAAACCAGCTAATGGTTGTAACGAAATTACGGTATCAAAATTGTATTTTTTTCCAAGTTCACAAATATTATCCCAATTTTTTAATAGTTTGGTAGGCGTGTGGTTTGAACGTAAATCATTCCATCCATCATAAATTATTACTAAGTCAGGGGAAAATTGTAATAATTTATTCTCTATTAATTTTAATTCGGTGTTAGAGTCTGCTCCCTGAATACCTGCATTAATAACTTCAATTTTATTATCTAATTGACTTTCATCAAAAAAACTTTGCAGGTATCCAGGTATGGTTGTGTCATCAGATGTTGCGCCAGTACCAAACATTGTGGAACCACCAAGCATTATAATTCTAAAATCATTTTGCTCTTTTATTGTAGAAAATTCAGATCCACGAAATCCTTCACTGTTAATATTTATGGTATTCGAACTTTGATTTGGTATAATTTCATTACCCGATGTACGTATTTGATACAAGTCCATGCAAAGCTGACTTTTTTGGTCTTCACTCATATCGCGAAATATTTCGCTGTCTTCAAATTCACAACTAATCTGAGATACCCACCAAACATTTGCAACAAGCTCAATTACCAATAATAAAATAACTATGCCAACTATTCCCATTACAGACTGTTTTTTATAAGATACTTGAACGGACATTTTTACTCAGATTTTTGGTGTTCGTTTTGGTTTTTAGATATTATGAAATTACCAAGAACAGTATAATCCATGTCTGTTTTGACAATCATATTAAAAGCATGTTCAGGAGTATTGACAATAGGTTCTCCCATAACATTCATGGATGTATTAATTATTAATGGAACACCAGTGATTTTATAAAATTCATTAATCAAATCATAGTATAATGGGTTTACATCTCTTGAAACAGACTGTAATCTACCAGTTCCATCAACGTGAGTGACAGCAGGTATTATTTCAGGTTTCTTTATTTTTGCTACAAGTAACATGTATGGACTGGTTATGTCAAGTTCAAAATATTCTGGAACAAATTCTTCTAAAATACTAGGAGCGAATGGACGGAAAGATTCTCTATGTTTAATTTTTCTATTGAGGATATCTTTCATTTCATTTTTACGAGGATCAGCTAAAATACTTCTATTACCAAGTGCACGTGGTCCCCATTCCATTTTTCCCTGATACCAACCAACAATATTACCTTCAGAAATTAAATTAGCTGTTTTTTTAATTAACACATCACGTTCTAGATAATCATAATTGATGTTTTTCTGGTCTAAGAATAATTTAATATCATTGTTTGAATACTCAGGTCCAACATAGATATTATTTTTCACTCTTTCAGATGTTGTTTGTTCAATTTTTTTATTTTGATGAAAACAATGGTACAAGTATTGTGCACATCCAACAGCACTTCCTGCATCACCTGGGGATGGAGGAATATGTAAATTTTCAAACGAACTTTCTTTCAAGATTCTATAATTAGCAACTCCATTAAGTGCTACACCGCCACCAAAACAAAGATTTTTCATATTGGTTTTTTTGTAAACATGATTTATCATTTTTAACAAGATTTCTTCAAGAACTAATTGAGCACTGGCGCCTATATCATAATGAATTTGTTCAACTTGTGAGTCATGTTTTCTAGGAGAAATTCCAAATAGTTCAGAAAAATTTTGATTGGTCATAACCTTATCATATGTGAAAGCAAAATATTTCATATTAAGATGAATGCTACCATCATTTTTGACATCTATTAGTTCATTCAAAATTTTATCATAGTACTTAGGTTTTCCATATGAAGATAAACCCATCAATTTGTATTCACCCTCATTTACTCTAAATCCAAGAAAATATGTAAATGCAGAATAAAATAAGCCAAGCGAATGAGGCCATCTTATATCATTTGTTAATTCAATGGTAGAATTTTGCGCGGTTCCAAAAGTTGTTGTTGACCATTCTCCTACGCCATCAACAGTAAGAACAGCAGCCTCATCAAATGGAGATGTAAAATATGCATGTGCTGCATGAGAAACATGATGTTCAGGAAATATTATTTTTCCATGAAATTTTTTTAAGTTATTATGAATTTCATTTTTTATCCAAAGTCGCTTGTGAAGCCATTTTGGAATTACATCCAAAAAACTATGGAGTCCTCTAGGTGCAACCGCGAGATAATTATCCAATAATCTCTCAAATTTTAAAATAGGCTTATCATAAAATGCAACAGAGTCAATCTCTTCAGGTTTAATTTGAGCTTCCTCTAAGCACCATTGAATCGCATTTTTAGGAAAACCATCATCAAATTTTTTTCTTGAGAAACGTTCTTCTTCAACTGCCGCAATTACTTTGCCATCTTTCAATAATGCAGCTGCCGAATCATGATAATAACATGAAATTCCAAGGTTATACATCAGTATTCCTTGAAAATAGTGGACTGTTTAATTTTATCTGTATCTAACCAATAAGTTGAAGATTGTTTTTTCAAGCGTAGTGGATCAATTTTTAGAAGTTTGAAAACCATACCATATATAGATATTACAAAAATAAACATAAGACCTAAAAAGATTTTTGTGTTAATTTTTGCAAAAATATCGAGTCCTGAGGAAAGTTTTATTGCAAAAATTTGTGTGATCCCAACAACAATTACAAGAAAGATACCCAATAATTCAATAGAAAATAATCCTAATGATGAGGATATTATAAAAAACCAAAAGGTGAATCCAGCAGTTACAGCTAATGCCTTAATTCTAGGTGAAGAAAAATTCATTCTAAATCGGATAGATGAACGCTACTAATCCAGATTGAGCTAAAGCGGTAACGCCAATCAATGCGATTAACAAGAATACAATTGGAAACATATAGAATTTTCTTTTATGAAAATATAATTCGAATATTTGTTTAATTACTACTAATCTTGACATATTTTTTGTTCAAATTCTAGGAATTTAATCATATCCATCTGGCATAGTTGTATTTGTAAGATCAGCACCGGTCAATATTGCATCAGTAAGATCAGCACCGGTCAATATTGCATCAGTAAGATCAGCATGAGCCAATATAGTTCCAGTCAAATCTTTTCCTGTAAGATCAGCACCGGTCAATATAGTTCCAGTCAAATCTTTTCCTGTAAGATCAATTTTAGATAAATCAACACCTGTTAAATTAGCACCTTTGAATACAGCATCATCAAGAATAGTATTTTTAAAACTTGAATAACTTAAATTGGTTTTATAAAAAACTGCATTAGATAAATTCAGATTGTCAAAAGTTTTTCCTGAAAGATCAGAACTATGTGCAAAAACTACAGGATGTAAATTTTTAGAAGTTTCAGAATAATTTTTAATTTTTATATTTTCATTATTAGCAGATACAATAGACAAAATATGTGAAAAAATATTCTCAGAAATCAATTTATTTCCAAATGAATCAGTATGACCAGCATCATAATAGATTGGGGATTGAACATAGTCAAAAACATGTGTAAAATCTAAAACTTTTGTGCATGTATTATTTAGCTCATCAAGATTTTTTCCAATTATTGGAAGGTGTTCTAATACTATTGATTTAAAATAGAAGTTTTCAGGTTGTTTGTCAACAAATACCATAGATTCTTGTGTAGTAAGAATTCTATTTCCACTACCTGTAACTGGTTGCAATATGACAACAGTATCAAATTTTTTTTCAATACCTAATTCACAAATCTTATTCCAATTACGTATTGTATCAAATGGATAAATCACTGGTTTTATCCCGTTTGCTTGCATACTATCATTCCATCCACTGTACATAATGATCATATCAGGTTCAAAATCAATTAGATATGTTTCAATTATTTTTGTTTCATCACGTGTATCAGAACCATTTTTTCCAGTATTAATTACTTCAATATTAAAATCTAGATCAAGTTCTCGAAATTTATTTTCTAATTGAGCAGGCCAAGTTTGATCATTGCTCATATCTGCACCAAAAGTAGTTGAACCTCCAACTGCAAAAATTCTATAAGTTTTTACAGGTTTTTTTTCATAGATATCTAAATTAGATTCAGTATTCCATATTTCTGAAGGAATGTTTGTACGAAATCCATGTTTATCATAATCTGCAGGGGTATGAACATCGTTTTCTCCATTTTCCCATAACCCTCCAGAATATAATAAAATTTTTTCATTAATGTATGATGAATCAAAATTTGATATGTCAGAATTAGTAAAAATTCGTGCATGCCACCATCCAGCATTATGAACAACCCAATCAGGTAAATCAGAATTTTGAATTATAGAATTTTGGGGAATAACAATAATTTTTTCATTGATTAAAAATTTAATTGATAATACAAATTCATCATCAGTAAGTTGATCATCCATCCACCAATTTGCATTAATTTTTACCCATTCAGGTATTTCATAATCAGTTTCACCATAAGCATTAGTATTTGAAAAAATTACGGTGGAACTAATAATTATTAATAAAAGAAAGAAAATACCATTTTCACCTGTAACAAGTATATTTTTATTTTTTAATTCCATTTTAATTTTTTGATATTCTTGTTAATATTGAATGTTTTCCATACGAATTACAAAAAATAATAAATTGTTATTTTACATAAATTTTTAAATATTTTATTATATGCAATGAAAATCAATGTAACACTTTTATCTTTAGATTTTTCAAAAATACCATGTCCGGAAAAGATTATTCTCAAAGTACATTAAATTTTGAGTCATTCCGTAAAGAAAATAAGAGTAATTGGCACTTTGATCCCTCCGTAGAATCCAATGATTATGAATATCTCGGTAAATTAGATGTAAATTTTACTCCTTTGCTAGAATTAATGAAGGATGATAAAAATTTTAAAGAAATTAGGATAGCGGAGGAAAACAAAGGGCATGAAAAATTAAATTCTAGAATTGATGAGTTTAGAAAATGGGGCTTCACTGAGCATAACACAAAATCTCTTCAGATGACTGATAAAGATTTTCCAGAAGTTTTTAAACCATTTAAAGAATTTTCTGGATTGGATTTTTGTAATGCAGTTGCATTAAAACAATATCCTGGACAATGTCTTCCGTGGCACATAGATACACTAGTTGGAATCCGAAATGAATATGGCCTTTCTGATGATACTGACATTGTAAGATATTCTTTAGTGTTAGAAAATTGGAAATGGGGTCATTACTTTCTTGCCGGAAATAGTGTTCTTCATCAATGGAAACAAGGTGATATAATCCAACTTCCTTCAAATATGCATCATACAACTTGTAATTCTGGGATGGAACCAAAATTGACAATGACTGTAACCGGTGTTGTGACAGAAAAATCAATTGAACTAAAAAAATCAAAATATTTTACGCATACAAAATAATACAAGAAATTTTATCAGTACTTTTTTAAAAATTCTCATAATAATAAAACTAAATTGAATAAAACAGAAATTTCATTAGTTATTTGATGCTTATTTAATAGATAATTCCCCCTATCAAAAATTTTGAAATGTGATTTATTCTCATAATCCCTATTTTGTAATTTTCGTATT
>ENA-OREN01002519-OREN01002519.1-marine-metagenome-genome-assembly--contig:-NODE-2519-length-18489-cov-4.123832_pt1 | contig 18489 bp, 17 predicted proteins | sample MGYA00248624_ERZ508555 | MGnify/ENA primary metagenome ERZ508555 (study PRJEB26222, sample SAMN06267773) | marine metagenome | isolation source: Saanich Inlet, British Columbia, Canada | place...
TCATGGGTTCGGATTATCCAGAGTGAATCGCATTTATATTTGATAGCAAATTTAATTGTCCCGCTGGGGCAGAGTCAGTTTAAGGCATTGGCATAGCCTTTGGCCAGCGCATCGGTCCGCCGCCGTATTAACTTCAATTGTGCCGCATACTCCGGATTGGCCCCCAGATTGACAAGTTCGTCAGGGTCATCTTTGAGGTCGTGGAGAAACTCGTAGGCGGGCTTCTGGTCCACATAACGGGCGTACTTGAAGCGCGGTCCTTGCACGCCTTCCCAGGACATTGCGTAGCGTGGATTGGAGTGTTCACAGAAAAAATCTTCGCGCCATGTTTCGGGGGTGGCTTTGCCTTCGATCATCGGTTTCAAACTGGCGCCCTGGTAGCTGGCCGGAACCGGCACCCCGGCCCAGTCCAGAAAGGTGGCTGGCAGATCGAGGTTGAGCGCCATCGTATCGACGGTGTGCCCGCGATGCTGCATCGGTTGCCGCGGATCGAAAATGACGAGGGGCACGCGTTGGGATTGCTCGTGGTGTGACCATTTTCCGGCGAAGCCGCGATCACCCATGTAGTAGCCGTTGTCAGCCGCATAGACCACGATGGTGTTTTCAGCGAGGCCTTCTTCTTTGAGCGTCTGCAATACACGCGCCATCACGTGGTCGACTCCGGAGAGCATCCGGAAGTAGGCGCGCATGTTGAGTTGGTATTTTTCTGGAGTGTCCCAACGCCAGTGAAAGCGCTCACGGTGGTTTGATATTTTGAAGAATTCCGGATGCGCTTCAAAAATTGCCGGATCAGACAAGCGCGGCGCGGGGATCTTGAGGTCATCATATTTTCCATCCATCACTTTGGGCCAGGGATAGTGCCCGGCTCCCGGCTCCCGATCACGGTCCTCGGCATGCCCCGCATTGAACCAGAGATTGAGACAGAACGGGCTTTCCTTGCCGCGGTGGGATTTCAGAAATGCGATCCCGCGATCACCTATGAGTTCCGTGGTATGCCGTTTCGAGCCGTTCGGCATGGTTTTGAAGTAAGGGTTGCGGAAGATTTTCTCGAATTCGTCGAAATGATCTTGAGGCTTGAAGCCTTTCGGCATCTTGGCGTGCCATTTTCCAAACAACCCGGTTCGGTATCCCGCGTCTCGCAGGAGGTCAGGAAATAATTCGGTGAGCGCCTCGGGCCTGACCCTGTCCGATTGATTCGGCTCAACCGACGATTGCGAGGTCAGTCCAGTTAGAATCGTAGTCCGGCTTGCCCAGCAGGTCGAACGGGTTACGAACATGTTCTCAAAACGCACTCCATTTGCGGCGAGTCGGTCGATCATGGGTGTTTCCACAATGGCGTGCCCGGCGCAGCTCAAGGTGTCGTTGCGCTGATCGTCGGCGAAAAAGAAAAGGATATTTGGCAAACGTGACGTTTGATCCACTGGCGGCTCCGCCGCGGAAACAGAACCTGGCAATGCCACTCCGAGGAGCAGCGCTATAACTATTGTTCTCCACTTCATGTTTTCGGAAAACTCACGTAGCGGAAGATGCAAGATCTTACGTCGAAACTTTTTGCAAATTCCGCTACTTAAAAAAGTGGCTCACTCATTTCGCCGTTCATTTTTTCCCAGATGCTCACCAGTTCGGCAAGGCGTTCCGGGCGGGCCTTGGCGACGTTGTTTTCCTCGGAGAGATCCTTGGAGAGATCGTAGAGTTCCCATTGCGCTCTGCCTTGCGCCTTACGGCCTCCCATGCGAACCGCTTTCCAGCCGGCATGTCGCAGACCCGCCTTGCCGCCCTGACGCCAGAAGAGAGTTTTATGTGGTGTGCCTGAGTCTTTTCCGGTGAGGTAGGGAATCAGATCGACGCCCTCAATTTGCTTCGGGGCTTTGATGCCTTTGCTGTTCGCCACCGCCGTCGCATAGATATCGAATGAGCTGACGGCTTTGTCATAGACCTGGCCGGGCGGGATTTTTCCTTTCCACTGCGCCATGAAGGGGATACGCAGGCCACCCTCATACATCATGCCTTTTCCTCCCCGAAGAGGCAGGTTGGAAGACGTAAGTTCGCGCGTCGGGCCGCCGTTGTCGCTGAGGAAAAAGACCAGTGTATTCTCTTCCAGGCCCGACTTGCGCAACTGCGCCATGACCGCGCCGACACTGTCATCGAGGTTGGACAACATGGCAGCAAAAATCCGCCGGTGCATGTCTTCGATGTGGGCAAACTTCTTCATGTAAATATCGGCTCCCTGAAGGGGGCTGTGCACCGCATTGTAGGCGAGGTAGAGAAAGAAGGGCTTGTCGTCGTGGCGATCGATGAAGTCGACGGCTTCACGGGTCAGGGCATCGGTCAGGTATTCCGTCTCCACCACCGGTTGGCCGCCGCGCATGATGGGGTTGTCGGCATCGTAGTCCGGCTCGTTGTTGCCCATGTGGGTGGTGTAGATCAGTCCCTTGTTGCCGACCCAGCGGCCTTCGCCACCATCGGGAAGGCTCTTGCGGCGCAACATTGTCGTCACTCCTTCGTAGGGAGGCGGGACGAAATAATGGCCCTCGTGCAGGAATCCGAAGAACTCATCGAAGCCGTGCCGATGGGGATGATAGTCCGCCGTGCCGCCCTGGTGCCATTTGCCGATCAGTCCGGTTGTATAGCCGGCGTTCTGCAAGGTCTCGGCAATCGTGATTTCCTTCACCGGTAGGCCGAAGCCCAATCGTTCATTGAGCGGTCCGGTGGGATTGAACTCATAACCGAAGCGGTTCGGAATTCGCCCGGTGAGCAATCCCGCCCGGGAGGGGCTACAATTGGGGCCGGCAACATAGCCAGCAGTAAAACGAACGCCGTTTGTCGCGATCGAATCGATATAGGGCGTGGGGATCTCGGGATTTCCCTGGCAGCTGAGTTCCCCATAACCGAGGTCATCCGCAAACAGGACAATGATATTAGGGGAACGTGACGTTCCATCCAGTTGAGGCTTCGCCTCGGTAGATGAGGAAACGGCCATAGTGGCTGTCAGTAGCAGGGAAATCAGTGGATTGGATCGAGTCATGTGCCCAGTAGTGAAACGATGATGGTTGTGGTTAGTAGGGACTTCACAGCTAAGCAACTATCATCGCGTTAAGTGCAGTTTTCAAGGCGTTTTAACTGTTGCCGCACCGGCGGGTTGGTTACTTGCCTTCAGTTATCAATTCTTCACCCGTCTTGCCGCCATATTTGCGGAAGAGGTCGGCGAGGTCGGTTCGTTTGAACGTGATGGCTTAATCTAGCGGTGTATCGCCATTCCGATTCTTCGCATTCACGTCCGCACCGTTGGCGATTAGCAGTTCGACGACTTCCTTGCGACCAGAACGAGCCGTCTCATGCAAAGGAGTTATGACATCCCTATACTCCGCATTCACATCTGTAGAACCAAAAGAAGTTCATTCTGGCCCGCAAAAAAGACCGGCAAAAAGCCGTTCACATTGGCGGGAGTGATAGATTTTTTAGACGACTCAAACCAGAATTCAAAACAAAGAGGAAGAGTAGAAAGATGGTGTGTGACACTGGAGTTAAAGTAGCGCCTTACACTGTGTCAGGATCTCGATAATCAACTGGTTTTCAAGGCGTTGCGCGAAAGCTCCTTCAATCCTGACCTTTTGCTAATAAGCAAGCCGGACAAGTTTTGCCGCCTATTTTTCGGGTTCTGTATCCTGAGACTGAATTGGCGATGCTTCATTGAATTTCCCCTCTGTATCCGTATTCAGGAAGTTGTCCAAACGCTTGCCACTTTCTGTGCCGGCTTTGACCGTGGAACCTGAGCGCTCCTGCTCTGTAAGGGAAACTAGGTCGTTGGGGTTTTGCACAATGAAAGGTGTCAGAAATATAAGTAACTCGGTTTTTGTGTCTTTCTTGACCGTACGCTTGAACAGTGAGCCGAGTATGGGGATATCTCCGAGAAAGGGCACCTTGCGCTCGGTCTCAACCTTGTTGTCCTGCATGAGACCACCTATGATGACTGTTTTGCCGTTGGGCGTGACCACCACCGTCTGGGCGGAGCGTGTGGCAAAAACCGGCAGTTCAAGCCCTTCGGCAACGACGATTTTTTCATCGGTTGTTTCGGAGATTTCCGGGAAAAGGGACAGTTCAACCAAACCATGCGGGGTAATGTACGGCGTGACACGGAGACTGATGCCGATAGATTCATACTCGTACTGGGGAATCGCCACGCCAGTTACGGAGTTAACGTTGCCGCTTTGCGCGAATGGTACCAGACTTCCGACGGAGATGAGTGCCTCACGATTATTTCGTGTAAGGATTGACGGACGGGAAAGAATCTCAAGCCGACCCTCCTCGGCCATGGCATTCATCGAGACGCTGACATCATCGTAGTTGAGTTGCACCAAGCCGCCCGATCCGCCGAGGTCGAATGCCGTTCCAGCCGTGAGCGCATTCCCTTCGCCTCCACCGATCGAGCCATTGAAAATGGCATCAATACCTAAATCACTATTATCGTTATGGGTCAACTCGACGAAGGCGACCTTGATCAACACCTGGGATTTCGGCTTGTCTAACTCCTTGATCAGACCTTCAATCTGCAGGTTGGTTTCCTCGTCGGCGATGACGATTATCGATCGAGTCTCAACATCGAACTCGATGAGCGCATCGCCGAGCATGGTATTGTTGAAATACTGGCGCGAACCCGTTCCACCTGCGCTGTTACTGCCTGTCCGACTGGAAGACCGTCCGGTAAATTGTGCTAAGGCGTCCGGAAGGAGGCATCCGAACCCAAGGGCCAGAACGAGTAGTAACCCTAAGATATGGCGGAAGGTTTGATTACGGTTCATTGTTTGGTTTTCCTTTTTAATAACGGTAAAAACGATTTAAGTTTATCTGCCCTATCACCTCTGGCTACTAAAGCCACCGGAGCTCTGTGGGTCTGACACCCTCCGGTTATCCAGCGGGTTTTGCTGGTTACTGGTATTACGGTTCCTGGAGGAATTGAAATTGCCGTTCTGCTGCTCGAACATGTTGCGGAGGATTTCGGACACGCCTTCAACATCCGCATTCTGCAGGGAATAGGTGTACACCTTCTGTCGCTTGGCTTTGTTGTCATCAAGCCGCTCAACCATTAGTGCGATCTGCTTCATCAACTCGGCGGTGGCGCTGACGATGACCGAATTGGTTCGGGGATCAGCCACAGCAACCACTTTTTTTTGCTGAAGCATCCTTTCAGTTGAATTTCCGCTACTGCTACTCCGAGACCTGCTGGAACTGGAACTGGAACGTCCCCAGGAGCCAAAACGGTATCCTCCACGAGAACTCTCAATTTCGTCCTTGTCCGAAAAAAGGTTGGTGAGGACCTCCGCCATTTCGTAGGCATCGGCATTCTGCAATTTGAATACCTGAATTTCAGTAACATCCTCGATGGTGCGATCCATCTCCTTGACCAATTGTTCTATGGTGGGGAGAACGTCGCTTGGAGCACTGACCACCAGGGAGTTTGTTCTTTCTTCCGAGATGGCGACCACCCGGGACGCCGCTGCCAGCGCGGCGCTGCTGCCGCTGCCGCCACTCCGGGAGGAACGCCCACTACTCCCACTACTACGGCTACTGCTACTTCCACCACCAAACCGCGCCCGCATCATCTCGGCGATGCCTGAACTGGAACCGCGACTGCTCGACGACCTGCTCGAGCCGGATGAACTGCTCTGAAACAACCCCTTGATAACGTCGGCCAATTGCTTCGCATCGGCATAGACAAGGGGAAACACTCTGATTTCAGAAATACTGGAGATGGAGGTATCCAGTGCACTGACAATTTCGGCTATCCGGCGAATATTTGTCTGGGTATCAGTCAGGATGATTGCGTTGCTGCCATCATTCGCAGAGATAGTGGCATAGTCCGGCAGTAACTCGCTGATGTTTTCGATCAATTGTCCTGCGTTGCCGAATCGAATCGGGATGATCTGAGTGACCATCACGTCCTTCTTCGGAATATCCTCCGGATCGGCTCCAGACTTTACCGGAATATCTTCAATCAGTGCCTTGTCTTTTTCGACAATCTTAAGGATGCGTCCACGGCGAATGGCGGTGTACCCCTTTTCATTGAGGATTGTGTCCAGAAGATCGACGGCTTCCTCGCGATTCAACGGTTGCTTGGAGAGAATCGTAACATCACCGCGCACTTTAGTGTCTCCGAGGATGATGAACCCGGCGGCTTCACTCATGTATTCCAATACAGATTGAAGCGGCACATCCTGAAAATTCAGCATGAGTTGAGGGTCCTCAGCGATTGGTGAAACACTTGGTTTGCCTGTTTGCGCGTCGGTCGTGATTTTGTTTTCTCGCTCTTGCGCAAACAAAGTGACAGCACCCATCAGAACAAGTGACATGGTTGACTTTAATCCCATTGGGCTGGTTTGGCTTATCGTGTTTTTTTTCATTATGCGTAAATTATTTTATTCTCCGACCTCCTGCCGGCGACGCTCCATCATTTTGCGAAGAAGTTCCGCTGCAGAATCCTCTGAGTCGTCCGCTTCGCCTGCTTTATCTTCAGATTCTTTTGCTGAATCCGTATTCTCATCGCTACGAGTTGTTCCACGACTGGAATATTGACTCCGTGAAGAACCGCTCCTTGAAGTCGAACTTACCCGCTCGGTGGATTCTTTCCAGTCACCACCATCCACGCGCCTCAAACTGGTTCCAATATCCACGCTAAAGGTGGCTTCTCCTTCTGCAAACGAGACTGCTTTATCAGTTAGGGAAATCAGCTTCAGGTTATCGATCTGATCATTCAGCTTGAACGCCCCACTATATTCCGATGATGAACCAGACAAAACAGCAATTTGCCGGCCAGCGTAGGCCATAAGACCAATAACGGTGAATGCATCAATTTGAGGTTCAGGCTTGGGATCTTGGGGTTTTCTGGGTTCGCGATAAGGCTTCCTGTTTGGGTCAAAAATATTTCTTTTATGCAGAATGTCAAAATCTTGAAGTGAAACTGGAACTGGCTTTTTTAGCTCAATTTTCTCCTGCTCTAGTTCTGCAGTTTCAGCTGTTTCAGAGTGCTTGGCATCTGTTTCTGGTACTTGGGCAAGCGCCTGGCCAAGTGATGAGTAAAGCAGGCCAATCCATAGAAGAACTTTAAATCCCACCTTCGGAAATTGGTTCTTGTGTTTAATGTACTTCATCGCAAGGCCTCTCCAAGTTGGAGACCTGTAAAATGGACGCTCACACTAACTAATTTCCCGGTCTTTTCACGTGATGCCAATTCGAGCTGTTCAATTTTTAAAGGAAGCTCATCTGACTCAATAGCATGAACAAATTCGACCGCTTCCTGCATCGTCCCCTCTGCCACCAATCGAATATCGTATGTCCGATAACGATCATCATGATTCTGCCACTGCGGCTTAATCGACGTAAGCAATATTCCTGAATCACCCGTCCAGTTCTCAATGGCTCGCAATACCTCATCCTCAGCAATGGTGTTGGTGCTATTTAAATTATCACGGAAATATGTCTGCCATTTGTTCGTAGAGGTACTAAGCCGTGGCAGTAGTATTTCACCTTTTTCAATATCCCTTTCCAATTTTTCAATTTTGTCGTTACGTATTTTCCAACTGTTAACCAACGGCCCCAACACCAATCGATCTCCTATAAGAATAGCTACCGCGAGGAGAGCAACACTCAGCAACAGTTTTTCTCTTTTGTTTCGCATTATTGAGTCGAAGTCGAGGCGCCTGTCGGATTCCAATCAAACTCGAATGAAAAGAAAATTGGATCCGTTCCTTGTTGGGATTTTAGTTCCAAATTGGAAATGCCGGATGTGATGCGAAGTTTGTCCAATGTAGCCAACAGGCTGTTTTGATCACTGGAACATCCGGTGGCCATGACCTTGGACGCATCTTTGATGTTCATGTCCTTTGAAGCATCCCTGATATTTAATTGTTTCAACCAGATTTCTCCTGTTTCAGGAAAAGCCATGGTGATGGCCCGGGCCGTCGTCAACCTCGGAACGGACGAACTATGCCAAGGACGAAATTCGCTGATTTTCTCCCCGACTGATTCAACGACTGCAACTCTGTCTTTCATCCCATTCCAATCCGTCTCTAACTCGTCCAGCCGGAAAATTTGGTAAAGAAAAGCAATGGCAGTCAGGGCCACAACACTCATTGATCCCACCCACAGATTACGTCGTGAGTTGAACTGACCATACATCTTGCCAAAGCGCGAAGTTCTGGAAGGTAGAAACTCAAGAGGCGAGATACCCTTCAGAAAAAACGATGAGGCAATAGGAACAAACAAGTCGGAGGTTTCAGTTCCCTCGACCACCTTCAAACCGGCCATTAATTGGAGTTGAGAAATCGGAACGTTCTGACCTGAACTGACCCCTGGAAGTTTTGCCGTGCGAAGCGTGGTCAACTGTAGCTGTAAAGACTTTGGGAATTGGCCAAGGTTAATACGCAATTCCCTCTCAAGGGTGGGGGTGTCGATACCTCCATTGGTCAAGTGAAAGTGGCGGAGGCCTGTCGGCCCACCTTCTGCATGGGTGACCATAGCCAGACTCGATTGTCCCTGAATCAACTGGCAGCTACCCGCAAGCGAATCGTTGCCGTCAACGGCATGATCCACAACCCCAGCAATATCCACCGTAATACTCGACACTTGAAATCCATTGGCGATCACGGCTTCCTTGAGTTTGGAGACGGTATCCCTTCGCAGACCCACCACCAATGCATGGTCTTGGTTGCTGATTTGATACTCATGTGTCGCCAAATGAATCTCGCTCAACGGCAACGGCAACTGCTGCTCCGCCTGTATTTGAATAAACCCCTTCCGATCCTCGGGGCTAATATCCGGCACTGTCAGAATGATAGAAGGAGCCAAATGTGCGGGCAAAACCACAATGCAGTCCTTGGTCGTCGAGGAGAGTTGACGAAACAATCCCCCAAGATCATCGACCAATCGTGCCGGCTCTATTTGGTCTATCGCCTGTCCAAGTCGGGAATGTCCCTCCGCACGGAGCTTAGCTCCCCGCCCACGCTTCCGGTAGGAGTAGGCAAAGCCCTGATCCCCATCCACGTACAGGACGATCGCTTGGCTGCTTTTTTTTCTTTTCAAGGTCATCGGACCGCCTGCGCTGGAGTGTTTACCTGCTCCAATAAGGTTGGCCCCAGGGCCCACCCAAACCGTTGCATGTCACGCCGGTGAAGGACGACCGGCGCCTCTCCTGAGGCATCCACCACGTATCTTACGCGTCGATAGCCGTTTCCGTTACTACCAATTGCAGCTAAATCAATCGTAAATTGCTGGGTTTTGTCCGTCAAATAGGGTAACGCCTGCTGCACATCCTCACCGTCCACCGCTTCGCTTACCCATTCCAACCCTTCTGTGGGATCCGGGTTGGCCAGACGATACGAGACGATTTGCTCAGCTATGGCCTCATCCATTCCAGGCAAACAAGCCAAAACAATTGCGCTGGCGGTGCTTACGTTTACCTGGAAAGGCACCTCTGCTCCCCCACCCGGTTCCTGTTGCGAGTTCCTGTTCCCTGGTTGATCTTCACTGTTATTGTCTGAATCCGCGCCCTCTGATTCCTCTTCTTCAGTGGGAATTTTGGAGTAAATGGTGACATGCTCCAGAATTCCAAAATTTAGCGTCCCGTCCTGGTTGTCCAGAGGCGGCGTCTGCATCCCATCATTTTCGTTGGGGTCAAGGACTCCATTCTGGTTGGTGTCTTCGCCATAAAGCATTTCCACCGTCGCGCCATAAACCAACCGGAGTTCCTCCACGGTTTCAAACGGTGCATTCTTGCACTCATACGGCAGAGTTTGCAGCGAATACATCGTTGCCTCGGCACCGTTTTCGGTCACGTCATCATCTTCATCTCGCCAGTCAATAATGGCTGCAGCAAATTCCGGGGTGATGGTTGGGAGCAACTCCAGCACCTCAAAGGGCGCGGTATTGATGTTGATCTTGGCACACTCGTCGATGACTCCAAAGTGCGGATCAGTCAGAGTGACGGTTTCACCAGATCGTCCCAGCATCCAGACTGTCGCCTGTCCGATCTGGATTTGCTCGGTTTGCATGATCAACTCACTCGGAAAATCACCCTCCTCTTCCAAGGCGTTTTTCAGGGTGTAAAAAAAGTATCGAAGAGCTCCGTTGTTTGCTTGTTCCGCCTGGGCGGCTGCAATGGATTGATTGGCTCCCTTGTATTCAAAAAACATGGATTGTCCGAAATAAAGGGTGACACTCACCAACCCAAACGCAATCCACAGGACAATGATCAAAACTGCCCCCGCCCGGGATTGGGGTGAACCATAATTCCTGTGTTTTCTGTTCGGTAATTTCATATCTCCCTTTTAGCTATCCTCTTCCTCCTCACCTTCCTCTTCCTCGCTTGGGGGCTTGATGGTAAGAATCGGCACCAGGATTTCCCAAATCCGGGTTTGGCGGCGGGTCGGGTTGGGGTTGTCGGTAAATGCCTCCACTATGGCCCGAACTGCCAGCGGCACAGCCGGCTCGTTAACATTGGAATCCCATGTTTGAAGCCATTGCAATCCATCAAAAAACTCGAACTGCATGGAACGAACATTATCCAGCATCAGGGTTTCAACCGGGGGTTCCTCATTTGCCTCAAGCGGCAGGGTGTTGAGGGACAAGCGCATCAGCGCCTGGCCAAGGTTGGTGGTGACCGTCTGCATGGGATCCACCCCCAGCAGGTACCCCACCTTCTGCACATCACCCCATGGGAATTGGTCTGAAACGACTCCAGTCGTGGAGTAAAACTCCAGTTGATCATTGGGCATATCCGGCGAACCCATTTCCGTGCAAATAAGCCCCTCCGCCATCAATCCACCGGTGACAATCATGTTCTCAAGATCACGCTTCATGATCGTCATCGCCTGACTCAAAATCGCTTGTTGATCAACGCGTTTTTGCACTCGATTACGCAAACCGAGCACACCGGAGAATGTCATCTGCATCACAAGCAGGATCAACGCAAACGCCATCGTCGCAAACATCACCTCCATCAACGTGAACCCCCCCTGGTTCAGGCGTTTTCTAAAAAGAATTTTATGCGGCTTAATGGACATGAGTTATTGGACTGAGTCATCCACCAGGGTGGAAAGTTCGACGGCAAATATCCCGCCCTGGAGCGGATAGGTCACCTCCAAGGTCAGTTGCTGCATGTCACCATCTGGCCAAGCCTGCTGCTGCATTGACCATGCGTAACCGGGGTAATCCTGTTCAAATGTCCCAGACGCCTGCGCGGTCTGCCAAAGATTGCTGATACTGAGTTGGTTGAGCATGTTGGCAGCCAACTGCACCGCGATTTCTTTTCGTTCAGCACCAACCCCGGCTCGGTTGGCAATGGAAATCCCCTGCATGACCACCGGAATGACGATGGCCATGAATACCAGCGCGGCGAGCACTTCAGCGAAGGTAAACCCCGCCCTCGACCGTATCCGTTGCCTGAATCTGGATATATTCATTTTTTGGATCATCATCTCTTAACAATAGATAACGCAATTGGCCCTGAAGTTTTGCGACCCGATAAAACTCTTCACTGTTCTCCCTGTTTTGGAGACGCCAAGAGGTCGGACTGGTCTCCAGTAAGGATCCGTCCGGTAAAAAAGTGACTACATACAAATCCTGTTCGATAGGCTCGCCTATTTCAAATATGATCTCATGTTTTTTACTGATCCAGTAGGGTCGCGTGGTTTGGACCGTTCGGTTTCCAAGCTGCCCGGGTTGATAACCATCCTCACGTTGCAAGTAGAGGACGTCTCGACTCATGTCGAACAGCAATTGCATCGGGGCTCCTGTGGAAATGGCTTCCCTTCGGGCATGCTCGGTAAGGGCCAACATACGTCGGGCCTCCTCAACCAGTGAGCGCGATTTAAAAAATTGACCGAGCGATGGCGCTGAAACAGTGAACACAACCGTCAGCAACATAAGGACAACAATCAACTCCAACAGGGTGAATGCACCCTGCCAACCGTCACTTGTCCTCTGTCTGCCAGTTGGTAATGTCATCATCCGTGCCCGTCTTCATGTCCGGCCCCCCCGAGGAAATATCATAGCTGCCGATATTCATCTTGCCGGGATAGTTGTAGACGTAGTCGTTCCCCCATGGATCCCGGGGTATCCCCTTCTTGAGGTACGGCCCCTGCCAGTCCTGGACATTGTTGCTGTTTGGCTCTGCAACGAGATCCCTAAGATCGTTTCCTGCCTTGGGGAAATAACCCATGTCGATCTCAAAAGAGTCGATGGCAATCTCGAGGTTTGAAATCTGGCTCTTCGCCGCAGTAACCTTGGCCTGCTTGGAGCGCCCGGCAAACTTGGGAACCACCACCGCAGCCAACGTCGCAAGAATCACCAGGACCAACAACATTTCCACCAGAGTAAACCCCCTTTGACGTGTTGCTGAATTCTGCCTTGTCTTTGATATATCAAGTTTCATATTATTTATCAATTATTTTATATAATCCTGAATGGTGAAGATCGGGATCACCATTCCAACAAAAATTGTCCCAATAAAAGCTGCAATGAAAAACAACATCAATGGTTCCATTAAGGCCACCGCGGTTTTGAGTTGTTGGTCCAGTTCCTTTTCCGTGACCTCGGCCAGACGGATCAGTTCCTTGTCAAGTCGACTGCTTTCCTCGGCAACAGAAATCATCTCCACCGTGGCGCCAGAAAACAAAAGACTGCAATTCCCCAGACTGCGGGCCAGTGATTCACCTTTTTTTACGCGTTCAACGGAGTCTTCAATGGCATCGGTTAGGATTTGGTTGCCGATCGAGCGCTGTGCCACGTTGAGTCCACTCACCAAGGGAACTCCCGCGTGAATAAGCGTGCCGAGCATCCTGCAAAAACGGGCCATGGCAAATTGGGAAGACAGGGGGCCAATCACCGGAGCCGTGAGTAGCCAGCGTTCATAGATACGCCGGCCTCCCTCTGATGTTACCCAGGTTCGCGCCAAATAAACCAAGAACGCCATGGCAATGATAATGAAGATTCCATAACGCTGAGAGAACTCACTGGTCGTCACGATGACTTGGGTGAGCATTGGCAGTGCCGCGTCGAAGCCCTCGAACAAGATCTTGAATCTTGGAATGAAAAACACCATGAGGAATATGAGCACGGCTATCGCTAAAAACATCAGCACAGCCGGGTAAATCATCGCGGATATCACTTTGCCTCGAAGTTCCTTATCCCGTGCCTGGAATTCGGCAATCTGCTCCAATACCAGGTCAAGAAATCCTCCCGTTTCCCCGGCCTCCACCATTGCGGTGTAAACGGTCGGAAATGTTTCGGGCGAACGCGACATGGCATCCGAAAGGGAAACCCCATCGATAACCAGATCATGCACCTCTCGCCATTTTTTACTGGCTGCTGGATCGGTGGTCTCCCGGTATAAAATGGTCAGAGCCTTGCTAAGCGGAACGCCGGCGGCTAATAGGCTGGACAATAGACGGGTGAAAGTCCCCAGCATTTTGAAGGAGATCCTCCTTTGCTTCCATGGCAGGGAAATCCCGTCCGATTTCGCAAGACCCGCCCCACCTTCTGCTGTTTCCTCCAAATGGACCAGCTGCAGTCCGAGTTGCTTGATCTTCTCAAAGGCGTCCGGCCGGTTGCTGGCTTGAATCGAGCCGGCGTCAAGCACCCCTCCACTGTTAAGCGCCTTGTACTGGAAATAAGGCATAGGAATTAATCGCGGTTAACGTGTTCACTCTTCGTGACCCGCAGCACTTCGTCTGGGGTTGTGATGCCTTCACGCACCAAGCGCCATCCATCATCGGAGAGTGTTGTCATCCCGTCTTTGATAGCCAGTTCTTTCAACTCTCCGCTGGAACATTTTTGAAGGATATGCTGCCGTAATTTCTGGTTGAGTGACATCATCTCAAACACAGCGTGACGGCCGTGGAAACCGGTATTACGGCATTCCGCACAGCCCACCGGTTGAAAGATCGGCACTGCATCCGGAATGTTGAATGTATCTTTCAAGGCCGCGGCTTTGTCGGAGTGGTCCTCCGACTTGCAATTGGGGCAAAGGACACGCACCAAGCGCTGGGCCAGGACACCCTCCAACGACGAGGCAACAAGATACGGCTCAACCCCCATGTCCACCAGACGAGTCAGAGCACTAGGTGCATCATTTGTGTGCAGTGTCGAAAAAACCAGATGACCCGTCAGCGAAGCCTGCACGGCAATGCGCGCTGTTTCCTGATCACGAATTTCGCCGATTAAGACCACATCAGGATCGTGTCGCAGAATCGAACGCAGTCCAACCGAGAAAGTCAGTCCGGTTTTTTCTGAAACCTGGATTTGGTTGATGCCCCTGACCTGGTATTCGATGGGATCCTCCACTGTCACAATCTTGCGGATCATGTCGTTGATCTCGCTAAGGGCGGTGTAAAGCGTGGTCGTCTTGCCTGAACCGGTTGGGCCGGTGACCAGGAAAATACCGTGAGGTATACCGAGTATTTTGCGGAAAATACTGCGTTCTTTGTCAGCCATTCCAAGATTGTCCAAGCTGAGCACGGTGTTGTCCTGCGTCAGCAACCGCATCACTACCGCTTCGCCATGTAACATGGGAATGATGGAGACACGAACGTCGACCTCGGTACGTTTGACACTTAGCTTGATGCGGCCATCCTGAGGCAATCGTTTCTCGGCGATGTCCAGATGGCTCAAAATCTTGATGCGGGAAACAATTGCCGGCTGGAAGCGCTTAATCTCGTTTGGCACTGGCACCTCAAGCAACAAGCCATCCACACGATAACGAATCTGGAGTTCGTTCTCGAAAGGTTCAAGGTGAATGTCAGTCGCCCGCATTTCAATGGCATCACTCAATACCTGATTTACAAAGCGGATGATCGACGCATCCCCGGCAGCCTGATCGAGATCTGTCTCTTCCAGATCGCCTTCATCAACAACCTGAAATGCTACATCATCCTTGAGTGTATCGATGGTATCTGCCCCGACCCCGAGGCGAATTTTGATCTCCCGCTGAATTGACTCCGAAGTGGCAAGAACCGGCTTTATATTCAGGCCGCTCAACGCCTTCAGCGATTCCAACCCCTGCGGGTCGAACAAGCGACTGGTGGCCACCTCAACTCCGTCGGCGGATTGCCGAAGTGGCAGGAGTTGCTCCTTAATCAGGATACGCACCGGAAACAGTGAGACCACATCCTTATCAATCTCAGTCGCCTCAAGGGAAGTGAATTCAAGCCCGTATTCCTTTGCCAACCACTGCAGAGCGGTTCCTTCCGAAGACAAGTTTGCCTGGGATTCCGAGGTGGGTAATGCTGCAAGTCTCTCCGCGTCCAGCGCCGAGAGACTGCGACCATCAACCAACCGTTGTAACAGCTGGCTCAACAGCAGTGCTCCTTTTTTGTAAAGCCGGGAATGACTTAGTTCAAAAGCCCCGCCAAAACCGCTTGGGCCTCCTGCTTTATCGTCAATAACTGGCGCAGGTCTTCCTGGGCTTTCTTGAGTTTCGCCTCGCGAGCCTTACGATCCGCGCGATACGCGGCGAGCTTTGCCTTGATAGCCCCCTTGGAAGCATCATCCTTCTCCAGAAGATCGCGAAGTTCACTGGTCGGAGTCTTTTCAGTCGAGGAATCGCCGCCACGGCCTCTGCGACTGCCACCAAACATACTCATCATTCCAGATACGCCAGAGATGCGGTTGTCCATAACAGCCTGAACCTTTGGTTGGACCACCTTCCACTCCGCTACGGAAAAGCCAAGATTTTCACGGTAGCGATCCATAATTCGCTCCATGAATTGAGATCGATCAAACCCTCCACGATCACCACCTCTGCCCCCACGATCGCCACCTCTTTCCCCTCGATCACGGTTGCGATCACGCTCTTGGGCCGAAACATCCACGGTAAAACTGCCAAAAACCGCAGTTACCACCAACAATGACAATGATTTAATTATCGTATTCATAAGCCTCACCCTACATTAAACACATCAAAATGGAATTTAGTTACAAAAAATGCTGGTTAGATGACAATTAATTGACAGTTTAGCGGGCAGCCACCGTTTTATGGCATGAAGACATCAAGATCGACAGGATCAACATTACTTATTTTTTACTACAGTTATTTCGCTTTTGCAGGGGGTTCCAATGCTCAAATTTCTGTCGGAGCGCGTCCGAACCGGGTCCTGGCCAAGCTGATTTATTCGTGCGCCTAGGATCGGCGTGGCCGTCGTGAAATCCTGCAAATCAACATTGCCGGCGAACCCTGTCCAACGGCGCCACCATGTCAGTTAAGGCATTGTGACACCTAATGCGTTTCGCTATCGTTTGGCTGCTTGCAGGCTTATGAAACCTCTACTAACCATAACTATCGCAGCCCTACCATTGATGGGGTATGGGAAGCCAGCGCAAGAATCCGAGGCCACCCCAGTGCCGCAGACCGAGATACAGAAACCCCAGCAAGCCATAGAAACCAAGACTCCAAAACCTATAGCTGCCGAGTCGGCAAAGGCTCCAACACCACAAAAGACAGTTTCAGCTAACGAAGGCACTGACCCTGCCCGAAGGGTAAAACCAGAACCGCCGACAGCCAAGGTTGAAGAGTCCGAAATTTCAATTCACGAGGCTGCTTGGGAAGGAAACATCAAAGCCGTAGAACAGCACTTGGCTTCTGGCACAGATGTGAATGCGGAGGATGCTTTGTATGGATACACTCCTTTACTTTGGTCGACTGGTTTCGGCCACAAGGAAGTAGCCGCACTACTAATAGCCAAAGGTGCGGATTTGAATGCGAAGAATAAGCCGAATGGATGGACTCCATTAGATTGGATTGGGATTAACGGGGACGATGCAACCGCCGACCTCCTCCGCAAACACGGAGCCAAGACAGCTGAAGAATTAAAAGCTTAAGAAAAATGAAAGCGAGATCAAGACGAGCATTTACACTCATTGAGCTGCTGGTGGTGATTGCCATCATCGCCATTCTTGCGGCGCTACTGGTGCCCGCCTTGGCCAAAGCCAAGGCCAAGGGGCACGGAATCTCATGCATAAACAATCTTAAGCAACTGCAGTTGGCGCATCTAATGTATCCGGATGACAACGATGACCTGCTAACAAAACCCGGCAACTCGGGAACGGAACTCTATGCGTGGGTTGCCGGTCGGCTGGACTACAACCCGGGAAACCGCGACAACACGAATATTCTTGATTTGCTGGATCCGAAACGGGCCAAGTTTGCCCCCTACCTTCCGAGTGCGCGGGTGTACAAATGCCCGGCTGACAAGAGTTATGTCACCATCAAGGGCAAGAGACACTTGCGAGTGCGAAGCATGGGCATGAGCCAGGCTATGGGTGGTCCCGGAGTATGGTTGCCCGGAAGCCGATACAAGGTGTATATCAAATCCTCTGATCTTTTGAATCCCGGGCCATCCAAACTGTACGTATTACTGGACGAACACCCCGACAGCATCAACGCCGGTGGATTCGCCAATCAGATGGTCGAAAGCCCTGGTTCTGTGCGCATTATCGACTACCCTGCCAGTTACCATAACAGTGCCGCAGGTTTAAGCTTTGCCGATGGTCACGCCGAAATCAAAAAGTGGCTCGACCCCCGTACAGTCAAACCGATCAACAATCGACTAATGCCTCTCAACGTTGCTTCGCCAAAAAATGCCGATATGATCTGGCTGGCAGACAGGACAACCATCCGAAAGTAGAGAAGAAAAATGAGACACATCCTAATCACAACAATCGCAGCTGTCCTTTTGGTGGTGTGTGTGGAGGCGCAAGAGTCGTCTCCTCCACCAGAAACACAATCTGCTGAACCAACTGCGTACTGCCAAGCGCAGGATGTTAAACCAGCAAACCCAAAAGCAGATCGTGCGCTAATTGATGCTGTGCGGAAAGGGTCCAAAGAAACGGTAAACATTGAACCGGTAAAACAGGCGATTGCTGCTGGTGCGAATTTAGATGCGAAGATGAAGGGTGGATATACTCCTTTGCATCTTGCGGCAATTTACGATCACAAGGAAATTGCCGAAGTCCTAATTGCCGCAGGTGCGGATGTGAATGCGAAGAATAAGCGGGATATGACTCCTTTGCATCAGGCGGCTCGTTCTGGTCGTAATGAAATCACTGTACTACTCATCGCCAAAGGTGCGGATGTGAATGCGAAGGATGAAAATAGCCTTACACCGCTAGATCAGGCCATCCAACGCAAAAAAACAGAAACCGCCAATCTCCTCCGCAAACACGGCGGCAAAAGAGGTGCAGTATATTCCATTCATGTTGCTGCAAAAGGTGACATCGAAGCCGTAAAACAACACTTGACTGCTGGTGTGGATGTGAATGCGAAGTCTGATGATGGCGGGACTCCTTTGCTTTATGCAGCGGCTTACGGCCACAGGAAGATCGTAGAACTACTAATTGCCGCAGGTGCGGATGTAAATGTGAAGAATGAGAACGGAAAAACAACTTTGCATTTTGCGGTTTTGAACGGTCGCAAGGTTATCGCCGAACTACTTATCGCCAAAG
>ENA-OREN01002521-OREN01002521.1-marine-metagenome-genome-assembly--contig:-NODE-2521-length-18460-cov-4.062993_pt1 | contig 18460 bp, 17 predicted proteins | sample MGYA00248624_ERZ508555 | MGnify/ENA primary metagenome ERZ508555 (study PRJEB26222, sample SAMN06267773) | marine metagenome | isolation source: Saanich Inlet, British Columbia, Canada | place...
CACAACCCGGGATTCTCTTTTTTATGCAACCCTCTTTTTTGCAAGAACAGATCGCCGTTGTTATTAAATATCAACACGTGGACCGCACGATGGCGCAATCCAAGCTCGTGAACTTTGTCACGACGCTCAGTTCCCACAACATGATCGTGCGAGTCGACCACCGATAACATCTCAGCATCTTCGCGCAAAGCGTTCATCGTAAAAATACGCCTAGCTGGAAATTTTTCTAGCGGGCGGTTTTACCCTTTGCTGGTCTTGCCATTTGGGATCACACCATACTGGCGCATCATTTACATCCAGAAGATCTTTACCGGCAATGAGATCAGCCGCACGCTCGGCCACCATAATAGTGGGTGCATTTAAATTACCGTTTGTGATCGACGGAAAAATAGAAGAGTCAACAACCCTAAGACGGTCAACCCCCCGGACGCGACAATCCGCATCAAGCACGGCATAGGCATCGCTATCTCTTCCCATCTTACAAGTACAGGATGGGTGATACGCGCTCTCGACGCTCTGGCGAACCCATTCGTCGATCTGTTCATCAGTCTGCACCTCCGCTCCCGGTCCAATCTCCTCACCACGATACTGATCCATTGCGCTCTGTCCCAGAATCTCCCGGGTATGTCGAATCGTCGTTCGCCAGTCCTCGATATCCTCTCGAACGGTGAGATAATTAAATAATACTTTTGGGTGTTCCCGGGGATTGTCCGAAATAATGCTCACCGATCCACGGCTTAAGGGTTTGTTTGGACCCACGTGGACCTGAAATCCATGACCATCAAACGCAGCGCGGCCGTCATAACGCATGGCGCCCGGGAGAAAGTGATATTGAATATCAGGTGAACGTCTTCCCGCCTTTGTTCGGATAAATGCACAGGACTCAAAGTGATTTGTGGCACCGAGGCCATCCTTAAATAGCAGCCAGCGAAGTCCAATAAGACCTTTATTCCACAGAGAAAGCTTGGAGTTCAGGGAGATTGGCTCCAGACATCGATACTGAAAATAGACTTCCAGATGATCCTGAAGATTTTTCCCGACGCCCGGTAAATCAGAAACCACGGGGATCCCCACCTCCTGAAGATCACTCGCGGCACCAATACCCGACCGCTGCAGTAGCGTTGGGGAACCAATCGAGCCTGCCGAGAGAATGACCTCGGTACGAGAGAACACCTGAAACACATTGCCATCTTTCTCGTATTCAACACCGACGGCACCATCTCCTTCAAAAAGTACCTTGCTGACCAGAGTCCCCGTAATGATTCGAAGATTTGGCCGATTTCGAGCGGGCTTAAGGTATGCATGACTCGTCGATGCTCGTTGGCCCTTGTCGACGGTCATATGCATTTGACCAAACCCTTCCTGCTGAAAACCATTGTAGTCAGAAGTCGCGGGGTATCCCGCCTCAAGACCTGAATCAATAAAAGCCTGATACAGTGGATTAAGACGCATGTCATTACCCGCGCAAACAGCAAGCGGCCCTGACCCGCCGCGGTATTTATCTGCTCCACGATACCAACTCTCGGCCCGCTGGTAGTAAGGCAGGCACGCCGCATAATTCCAACCCGACGCGCCGCTCGCCTCCCACTGATTGATATCTTCCGCGTGACCTCGGACGTACACCATTCCATTAATTGATGAGGACCCGCCAAGGCCCAATCCTCGCGGGCAATCCATCACACGACCGTCGAGGCCCGGTTCCGGAACGCTTTGATAACCCCAATTGAAACGCCGCGTATTCATTGGCATTGAAAGCGCAGATGGCATCTGCACGATAACGCTACGGTCACTCCCACCCGCTTCCATCAGAATGACGCTGACCTCCGGGTCTTCACTTAAACGTGAAGCCAGAACACATCCCGCAGATCCTGCACCGACAATCAAAAAGTCACAATCCCGCAAATCGCTCTCCTTGAGAAATACTATTTATAGTGATAGGTGCTACGAGTCGCAGCCAATATTTAATAGGGCACCCAAAGCTCTGTAATTTTATTTAATCAGAAAGTTTACCTTGGTTTGTAAGGTATCAAAACGCTAAATCGTTTTCATTGATCTTCGGGCCTGCGCTGACTTCGGCCCTATTTTTTTCTTCTGCCAATAAACTGTGTAGCCAACAGTAGCGCCGTCGAGACTCCCACCATAATAGTTGAAATTGCGGCAATCGTTGGATCGATAAAGTCCCGCAACGCAGCGAACATATGCTTGGTTAGGGTCGCGTTTTTACCGCCCGAAACAAAAATAGCAATAATCACTTCATCAAAAGAAGTCAAAAACGATAAGAGTCCCGCTGTCACTACTGAAAACTTAATTTGCGGTAACGTCACCATAAAAAACGCTTTTATTCGGGTCGCCCCTAAACTTCGCGCAACACGCTCTTGATTGAGATCATAAGACCGCAGAGCGGCCGTGATGACAATCATCACCAGTGGTGTGGCCATCGCCGTATGGGCAAGAACAAGTCCCGTGATTGAATTATTTAATCCCATTCGACCAAAAGCGTAAAACACGCCGATTGCGATCAAAATTACGGGCACAATCATCGGCGTGATCAACAACATAAAAATAATTTTCGCAAACCGATGCCCCGATACAAACAGGGCATAGGCCGCCATCGTTCCAAGTGGTGTGGCTACCAAAAGCGTTAGAAATCCAACTTGTAACGAAGTTACCGTTGCGCGCATCCACTTAGTTGAATCGAAATACTCACCATACCAGCGCAGCGACCACTGTTCTGGTGGAAATTCCAAATACTGAGAATCAGAAAACGACATGGGAATAACAATGAGGGTCGGGATAATCAGCAAAAGCATGATGATAGCCGCAAGGACATACAGCCAAAATCGATCACCGTGTGAGATCTGGGTCTCAGTTGCAGGACTTGTCCACCAACTCATAGATTTAGCCTACCTTTTACCGAACAAAGCCGTATCGAATTTGAAAAATCGACCTGCAAGATACAAGGCCAAGACTGTCGCCAGCAACAATACAACGCCGAGTGCACTCGCAGCGCCCCAATTGAATTGATGCTCCAAGATAGCAGTAATCTGCGTTGCCACCATGACAACCCGGCCTCCGCCGAGAACCGCCGGCGTGACATAGAAGCCAAGACAAAGCACAAACACAATCAAAGAGCCCGCTGCTAATCCAGAGATTGATAGCGGAAGATATATGCTGCCGAAAGCCCTTACTGGAGAAGCCCCCAGGTTAGAGGCCGCCTGCATCATATCTGGCTCGATTTTTTTCATCGCGCCATAAAGCGGTAAAACAAGAAACGGGAGCATGATGTGGGCCATGCCAATCAAGGTACCTGTCATGTTATGAACCAATTTGACAGGTGAATCCCACAGTCCAATTTGAATTGCGAGATCATTCAATAAGCCTTTTCGCTGCAACAGAACCAACCAAGCGTAAGTTCTTACGAGAAGCGACGTCCAAAATGGCAGTAAAACTGCCAACATAAAAATCCCAGACCAGCGGCTCGGTAATGCTGCAAGAAAATAGGCAATTGGATAACCAAGTACAATACAAATAAGAGTCGTGAGCGCGCTCACCTTAAAGGTCGCTATAAAAACGCGCGCGTAGGATTTGTATTCCACCATTTTTTGGTAATGCTCAAGAGAAAAGCTGCCGTGACCATCAACGAAAGAGAGATAAAACAACCAGCCGACTGGCAAAATAACGACCAGCGCAATCACAAAAATCGCTGGAAGCGATAACCCAAGAAGCACCCATTCTTCTCGTTTTTTTTGCGATTTAAGCTCCTGGCCGTTAAGCATCGATCTCTCAATGTCAGGGCTTACTGGCATAGTCTTCGCCTCACATTTGACCCTCTTCAGGAATCAAAATAATGTCTTCTCTCATTAATCCGATCGAGACGAGCGCTCCCAGCTCAAGTAATCGGATTCTCGACCGTGCGCCCGTGCCAAATCGCACGGACAAAATTGTCATGTCATTAAGAGCAATCAAAGCAAATCCTGTTTCGCCTTGAAAAACGTACTCTTTAACGTGACCCCTAAACACAACTTGCTTTTCTGAAGTATTGACATCTCTCTCAAGCAGATGGAGTCGCTCGGGTCGGACGACGAGGCTCCATTTCGAAACTGAAGGGTTTGGAGATGACGACGAAATAATTTCAGAGCCAAAGCTTAAGCGTCCATCGCCGCCCCTAGTCAAAGAAAGCATGGTCGATTCGCCGATGAAATCAGCGACGAATTGGTCTTTTGGGCGGTTATAGATTGCTTCCGGTGTATCCACTTGGGCCAACTCGCCATGATTAATCACCGCAATTCGATCCGACATGGTCAGCGCTTCTCTCTGATCATGTGTCACATAAACAGTGGTCACACCAAGTTGTCGATGAATCTGTTTGAGCTCAATCTGCATATGCTCTCGAAGCTTCTTATCAAGAGCAGATAGGGGTTCATCCATCAGTAAAATTCGCGGGCGAAAAACAAACGCTCGCGCTAAGGCGACTCGTTGACGCTGCCCGCCCGATAATTGGTCAATCGCTCGATCTCCCAATCCAGACAGTTGAACAGTGGCAAGAGCCTCGTCCACTCGACCCCTCGCCTCTTTAGCGGCTAACCCACGCAATTTGAGAGGAAAGCCTATGTTTTCAGATACCGTCATGTGCGGAAAGAGTGCGTAACTCTGAAACACCATCCCTACATCACGCTTATGTGGCGGCGTAAGGACCATCTCCGCATCACCAAATTTAATACTGCCAGCATCAGGCCGATTAAATCCAGCAATAGCCATTAGCAACGTTGTCTTTCCGGATCCTGAGGGACCGAGAAGGGTTAAGAACTCGCTACTTTTTATCTCAAGATCAACTGAGTTAAGAGCATTTAAATCACCATACTTTTTGGTCAGCCCACGTATCGAGATCGGTAATGCTGTTGGATTGTTCATCGGTGCATCTTCTTGGTCTACAAATAAAAAGAGCACTGCCGAATTTAATCGGCAGTGCTCTCAACGACGCTATTATTCGCTCAATAACTCCATATACAGTTCAAGCGCCTCTGCGCGATGATTGGCGTACCAATCAAGGTTAACAGGCATCATCAACGGGACATTTTTGGGATGTGAAGGCAATGCCTCAAGCAGCTCCTTCGGTGCTGTCGTTACTTCATAAGCCATTTTATTTGTAGGCCCATATGTAATGTGAAAAGGAAGATTGGCCTGATACTCGGCCTTAGATATCTCGGCCAGAAACTTCATAGCGGTTTCCTTATTTGGCGCCCCTTTCGGCATTGCGAAACAATCATAGTCAAGAAGTGCTTGATTAAATGTGTAACCTACTTTTGCGCCATCTTTTTTAGCATTATCAAAGCGGCCGTTCCAACCAGTGATCATATCGACCTCACCATCTTTCATTAACTGGGCCTGCATAGCGCCAGACTCCCAGAAAACAGCAATATGGGGCTTCAACTCACGAATCTTGTTGATCGCGCGTTCGATACCCGCACGGGTTGATAACACTTCGTAAACTTTATCGGCCGGCACACCATCAGCCATGAGAGCTGGCTCAAGCGCCCCATCGACATTGTTAGCGCGATAGGAGCGCGTTCCGGGGAACTTTTCGACATCCCAGAAATCAGCCCAGGATTTCGGCGCATTTGCACTACCTGGCTCACCATACTTGTCAGTATTCCAGGCCATTACCGTCGCGAAAACGTCCGAGCCGACACAATAATCCGTATAGAGGTTTGGGTAAAAGTCCGAAACATCGACCACACTGTAATCAATCTTTTCGAGGCAACCCTTTGCGGCTGCGGCCGCTGCGCCTCCAGAACCCGTGACAACAAGATCCCACGACACCGAGTTGGACTCTACCTGCAAACAAGTCTTGGACATGCTTGCGCCGGATTCACGATTAATCTCAATTCCAGAGTTTTTTGAGGCATCATTGAATAGCGCATTGTCTTGTGCAGCGCCATAACTTCCGCCCCACGATACCACTGTGATCGGTTCTGCAGCGACAGATCCTGAACATAGCAATGCGACTACACTCCCAATAAAAAGACCTCGAGCATCCTTTTTTAAATTATTAATCATCTTCATCTTCTCCAAATATTTTTTGGTTTTTTTCATTTTAATTCCAGACTTTTAATGTCGCCAATCCCCTGAGCAAAATCCAATGCCAAGGACTTCTGTAAATCTGAAGCATTTCTACTCTAGCAGACCTTTGCTAAACAATCACAAGACTTGATAAATATCGCGCCCGTCACGGCAACTGTTAATATTGGGCTATAGCCCAATGCGACGAGTCATCCGTTGCTTGCCCAAACAGCGTTTCACCTTAAGATACACTCCTTATCAATCCTACCCAACAAGATATCTTTCCGTTGCCGCGCTCATCCCACCTCAAGATCAAGGAATCATTAATAGACGCATCATGTGTTGTCTTTGATAAAGATGGCACATTAATTGACTTCCATAAAATATGGGGCCCAAGACTTATGCGCGGCGCTGATAAACTCGTCCAAGAATTGAGTCTTTCAAATGAATTTTACGATCATCTTTATCGTGCTCTTGGTTTTGACGATAAAACAGGCGTCACGGACGGCCAAGGCCCGCTCGCGACTGCTCCTTTAGATCAGTTTGCCACCATTGTCGCAAATGTCGTTTTCCAGCATGGCATTTCGTGGGACAGCGCATGTGAATTAACAGACGACTTCATGGTGAGTGAAATGACGGCCGGGCCGCGGCCAGAGGAGTTGATTCCACGCGGAAACATTAAGCAATCACTTTCTCGACTTTACGATGCTGGATTCACGTTAACGGTTGCCACAACCGACAATCGTTTGGCCACGCAATCAGCGTTGGATGCGCTCCGGATTGATCATTTGTTTTCAGACATCCGATGCGGTGATGATGTAGGGCCTGTAAAACCCGACGTGGCCGTGCTCGAAAGCATCGCGACCGGCCAGCGATGTCGGATCGATCAAATCGTGATGGTGGGAGATACAGTCAGCGATCTTATGATGGCCAAGAATGCCGGCGCCAAATGTTGCGTTGGAATTTTGGGTGGCGCAGGAAGCGCGGATCAGCTCCAGGCCTTCGCAGATTTTCTGATCGAGGATATTAGAGAAATTCAACCGGATTTCTAGGGAACTACTTCAGACTTTTTAAGAAATTTTCCTGAGTCTTGCTTTCTACACTGCCCGGCCGGACCGCCCGAACCATCCTAATTGCAATATCAGGCGGGTTGCCAGTCATGATCAACAAGCGCGCTACAAGCGTGCCAGTCCTTCCAAGGCCTGCTGCACAATGAAACAGCAAACGCTGACCCTCATTAAGTGCCGAAAACCATTCATTAATCTCTCTCTCATTTTGAACTGAGGCTGTTGGTGCACTGAGATCTTGAAGCGGCCAATGCTGCCAATTAAATTCAGCACTAAGCCTTTCAGGCAATTCAGAGACGCCAAGATGATTAAATTCATGCGCTTCAACGAGAGAAATAACCTGATCTGGGCGCCAATCCCGAATGAGCATTAAATCTTCATCAAGATTGCGTGAGCGGGCGACGCCATCACTATGATGTTCATTTCGGCCGGGACAGCAGCACATGCCAATCATTCCCGATGTTTTCCCAACAGGCAGGCTGTCAATCTCTAATGGCGCGCCAGGGTTTTGCAACGTGTCAACCGTTTCGGATCCGAGCTACCACGAGCCCGTATTTGGCATCGACGACCAAGGGGCCGCTGGGTCGAGCGCATCTCCCCGCTGCAAAAGTTCAATAGAGATACCGTCGGGAGAGCGAACAAATGCCATTCGCCCATCTCTCGGTGGACGGTTTATCGTCACACCTTTATCCATCAACTTTTGGCAAAGACTATAGATATCATCAACCGCATAGGCGAGATGCCCGAAGTTACGCCCGCCACTATAGCGCTCGGGATCCCAGTTATAGGTCAACTCCACTTGAGCATCATGATCATCAGGCGCCGCCAAAAACACGTTGGTAAACCGACCTTGCTCTGACTCATACCTTCGGACTTCCTGAAGCCCAAGACCATCACAATAAAAATCAAGTGCCTCGTCGATGTTAGACACTCTTACCATCGTGTGGAGATATTTCACGTCCCGCTCCCTATTCAGTTTTCGATCGACCGGCGCCATGCCTGAGTCTTTGCCTCTATTCCACGGCTTAAAAAGTAATGCAGAATCTTAACGCTCGCAGCTGTGTAAAAAATCATCATTCCCATTGCAGCCGCAGGCGCGATATCCCCTGCATCATCCATGTTCAGGACCGCAACGGAAGCCAGGGTGGTATGCGGGGAGTACAAAAATACAACGGCAGAAACCGTTGTCATCGCGTTTACAAACAAATAGATACTGATATCTAGAATGGCAGGCGTACAGACTGGCACCGTCACCCGAAGAAAAGTTCGATAAAAAGGTTGTTTAAGTGATGCCGCTACTGATTCAAATTGCGCATCCATCTGTTTTAGCGCGGTCGTCGCGGTTAAATGGCTCACCGTATAGAAGTGCGTAATGGTACTAATGACCAAGATCGCCATGGTGTGATACAGCACATTAAGGGGATTCGAAGGCATATTGAAAAAGAAAATATAAGCAAGCCCCAAGACCAGACCAGGAACCGCCATGGGCAGCATTGCCAAGAACTGGAATGCGCCCCTGATCACGCCCAGACCTTTTCCCTTCTCTACAAGATAGGCTCCGTAGAACACAATGAGGGTGCCGAAAACTGCAGTGTAAGAGGCCATCTCGATTGAATTAAAATAACTATCCCAGCCACCACCGTCCATCAAGTCAAATTGATAGTTACTTAACCCAAGGGACAGGTTATACGGGAAAAATTTAAACAATGCTGCAAACTGGCACATGCCCAGGATCCCAAGAATAAAGAAACTGACCACAAGTGCATAGGCGAGCATGCCGTTGTCAAACCGCCGACTGGGTTTGGGCTCAAGTGCAACCGCTCGAGAAGACAAAAGCGCGATCTGCTTTTTTTGAACCAATCGATCTACAAAAAATGCGAGCGCTGCAGGAATAAGCAGTACGACCGATACAACAGCACCCATCTCAAAATTTTGCTGACCAATCACCTGCTTGTAAATATCTGTGGCCAACACATTAAAGTCGCCTCCAATTACCTTGGGCGCGCCAAAATCGGTGACCGCAAGGGTGAAAACAACAAAACCAGCACTGATCAATCCATATCGAACGCCAGGCAACGTGACGGTAAAAAAGATTCTTGTTGAACTTGCCCGCAGTGCCGTTGCCGCTTCATACAATCGTGCATCTGCAATCGACAGAGCGGTGATAATAATGATGAGCGCGTGAGGCAGTGTAAAAAACACTTCTGAAATGATGATGCCGATAGGTCCATAAATTTCATGGCCAAACAGCGCCCAATTAATAATGCCCTGACGGCCAAATAGATAAATCAGCGCAATTCCCGGCAGTAGCGATGGCACCAGAATCGGGATCATTGCGATTGTTTTAAAAATCGGCTTACCTGGCATTCGGCTCCGTGTGAAGCCGTAAGCGAGAACAAAGGCAATCGAAACCGTAATGACGGTCGTGACGAGACCAACAAATAGGCTATTTTTAATGGAATACACCAACGAAGGTGTTTTGAAGTAAGCAAAGTAGTTCGAAAGACCCACGAATCCGCCATCCGAATTGAGCACACTCTTGGATAGCATGACGTACAACGGCATCGCTAACGCAACTACCAGATATGCACCGATGACCAGAATAAACAGGCGCATCAACTTATCGTCCGAACTGGACTTGGCCTTAAGCGGAGAGGCTTTATCGCGCACTTGCACCTCAGCTGCTGCCATCACTCACTCTCTTGATAAGCAAGTATCTTCTCGGGCGGTAACCGGAAAGCCACATCACCTCCTGCCTCAACCACAAATCGAGCCGCGATATCTGTCGAGATATCAGCCAGCAGGGTCGACTCCCATCCCTCCGGCGCTATCGTTACTCTCAAAAACGCGCCAAGGTATTCGGCAGAAACAACCTTTCCAAGAACCTTGTCACGGTTATGTTCATCACTTTTCTCAAGAATTTCGACATCCTCAGGACGGAAAGCCAATCGGGCAGACTCCCGGGGGCGTAAGCTATTCTGTGAGAATTCCAGGACTCCCCCCTGGTGCGTTCCTTGATTGGCAGATGCAACAACCACATTTACAAAATTCATAGTTCCAATAAATTGAGCAACAAATTCTGACGCCGGTGCCGCGTATATATCCTCCGGGCTGCCTATTTGCTCAATGATGCCATGATTCATGACCACGATCCGATCTGCCATCGTCAGCGCCTCTTCCTGATCATGTGTCACCATAATCGTCGTGACGGCTAAACGTCTTTGAAGATGTTTTATTTCTTGACGAAGATGCGTTCGAACTTTCGCGTCTAGCGCCGACAACGGCTCATCCAGAAGCAGCAATCCCGGAGACGTTGCTAACGCCCTTGCTAGAGCCACGCGCTGTTGTTGTCCGCCTGACAACTGAGACGGATATTTTTTTCCTTGATCTGCAAGATCCACGAGGGAAAGAAGTTCATTGACTCGGGTGGTTACCTCAGTTCGAGCAGCGCGACGACTCTCGAGACCATAAGCCACATTCTTTTCGACCGTCAAATTTGGAAATAACGCATAAGATTGGAAAACAATCCCAAAATCTCGCTCCGAAGGAGGCAAGATAGAAATATCGATTCCTGCTTGTTCTACCCGCCCTTGAGTTTGAATATCGAGGCCAGCGATCGCTCTAAGCAGAGTGGTTTTCCCACAGCCCGAGGGGCCAAGAAAACATACGAACTCCCCCTCAAGGACACTTAGAGAAATATTTCGTAACGCCGTGAAACTGCCAAAATTTTTGGTCAGGTTCTCAATTCGAAGAAATGCGTCAGTCATCTCCCTCACTCCTTGTCGAACTCGAATTCATTTCACTAGGTTTAGTGATTCGCTTTTTCCAACGCCAAAAAAAACGGCTGGTTACTGATCTCTCAGTGACCAGCCGCTCTCTTATACAGCGCGGAACTAGCTTTTCGGCTCAGACTTTGAGTCGTAACGCTTTTGCCATTCAGCAAGAATCCGTTTTCGATTGCTCGCTGCCCATTCAAAGTCGTTGTCGATCATCGACTCAGGAATGTTGTTCGGGAAATGCTCCACTGGCTTTGCCAGACTCTGAATTCCAATAACTGCATATCCCTCGTTATACATTTTATTGGCTTTCTCGCTAACCGACCAATCGGCCAAAGTCTTGGCAGCGTCTAGATTTTTAGTCCCTTTAATAATCGCAGTTGCTTCCATATCCCAACCGATACCCTCACTTGGGATGATCACCTCAAGAGGAGCGCCAGAAGCCTTGGACTTGGCACCACGGAACGCGAACGACACGCCAATCGCAACCTCCCCTCTTGCAGCCTGCTTACACGGCTTTGAACCTGAGTGCGTGTAATGCCCAATATTCTGATGCAATTTGTCCATAAACGCCCAACCGCCTTCTTCACCAAAAAGCTGTAACCAGCTCGATACATCAAGGAAGCCCGTTCCTGAAGAGTTCGGGTTTGGCATCGCGATATGGCCGTTATAAACAGGCTTAGTTAAATCCTGCCAAGACGACGGCATCGGGAGATTATTTTTATCCGCCTCTACTGTGTTGACACAGATTGCGGCTACCCATGCGTCCATTCCGGTCCAGCTTGGCGGGCTGGATTTATCCCTAAACTTCGGATCCAGCGCATCCAGTCCTGCAGGCGCATAAGGCTCGAGCATTCCCTCGCCTTTCATCAGCAGTAAACTCGTTGCTGCCAGTCCCCAAACGATATCTGCCCGCGGATTCGCTTTTTCGGCAAGTAGTTTGGCGGTAACGATACCCGTTGAATCTCGGACCCAATTTATATTGATGTCGGGATGATCCTCATTGAAGCGAGCCGCGTACTTCTTAAGATCTTCCGCTTCGACCGCGGTGTAAACCATCAGATCTGTAGCGGCGCTCGCACCAGTGGCGAGCCCCATTGCAAGTAGCGCGCCGGCAATCACGGTTCCACCGCGATAAAATGACTTCTTCATATAATCCTCCAGTTGATATAAAAGGGGCTGCCCCCTGAGAAACGCAACGTTAGTTTTATTCTGTTACATTATTACTACGCTGTGTTGATAAATAATAGTGTCTTTAAGTTTCTTAAGCAATACGAACATTAGATCATTTCTAAATTGCATGATCTCTGGAAATCATGCGGGTTTTTCAACCCTTCCACCTTAAGCAACAAATTTTTTGACTATATCCTGATATAAAACGGTTAGACGTATGAGTTTTTTTGATTTTTTCAAACGTGAAGCAGGGCTTCTTCAGACCAGTAGACGAGTTGAGCAGCAAGTAGACGAATTTTTATCTATTGTCGTTGAGGCAGGGGAAGTATTCCGCACGGCGTTCCATGTCTATATTACCGCCGGACCTTCGGCCACTTTTGAAGCTCAATTTGAAACCATCAATGATCTTGAGCACAAAGGAGATGATCTTCGCAGGGAAATCGAAACTGAACTTTACGCCAAAACGCTCATTCCAGACCTACGCAGTGACGTCCTACAACTTGTCGAGAGCATTGATAAGGTCACCAATCTTTACAAGTCTAATTTGTTTCGATTATCTATTCAGCGTCCCGAAATTCCTAAGACGCTTCATTCGGAGTACGAGCGATTGGCAGAGGCAGCGGTTGAATGCGCAGATACACTAATCGAAACCACTCGCTCCTTTTTCAAAGATCATACGGTCGTTCGAGACGGTGCGAAGCAAGTTGCAGCACTCGAGACGCGCGCCGATGAAATTAGCACTCCATTGCTAAGAGATATCTTTAACAGTGACCTTGAGCTTGCCCATAAGATGCAGCTAATGTATTTTGTGGAACGATTAGATGCGATTGCAAATCAGGCTGAAGACATCTCTGATCATCTGTCTATTAGCGCTATTAAGCGGCGCATCTGAATTTAATGACAGTTGATCTTTTTACCCTCCTTCTATTGGGAGGCGGCCTCTTTTTGGGATGGGCGTTGGGTGCAAATGACTCGGCTAATGTTTTTGGAACCGCCGTCGGAACCCGAATGCTCCGTTTCAGGACCGCGGCAATCCTGTGCAGTGGTGGCGTTATTTTGGGTGCCGTTATAAGCGGAGCGGGCCCTACAGAGACACTCGGAAAACTCGCAGCAATTAAGTCGGTAGCCGAAGCAAGTATTGCAAGCGCCTGCGCCGGACTGACTGTTCTTTTTATGACCCGAAGAGGGTTGCCAGTGTCGACAAGTCAAGCTGTTGTAGGCGCGCTAATTGGCTGGAACATCTGGAATGGTTTCGACACCGACATGGAAGTTGCGAGCAAAATTATGTTGACGTGGGTACTTTGCCCCTTCCTTGCGGCGGGGATTGCAGCGCTACTGCTTCCAATTACCAGCTTTGCAATTCAAAAGTCTCGTTTTCATCTCTTTCAGCAAGATGCCATCACGCGCTGGGCATTAATCATTGCCGGTGCATTGGGCGCCTACAGTCTTGGCGCAAATAACATTGCCAATGTAATGGGCCCCTTTGCACACTCGATCGCCTTTCCAGAATTAATCATCTATCAGTCACTCCATCTTTCGGGATTACAGCAACTTTTCTTATTGGGCGGTATCGCGGTGGCAATTGGCGTCTTTACCTATTCCCGACGCGTGATGATGACCGTTGGCAAGGATCTTTTTGAGCTATCTCCAGTTGCGGGTTGGGTTGTCGTGATGGCACATTCAATCGTGTTACTCCTCTTTACGTCTAAAGCGCTAGCCGAATGGCTTAACGGAGTTGGGTTACCGTCGCTACCTTTGGTGCCCGTTTCGAGTTCACAAGCCGTGATCGGCGCAGTCCTCGGCATAGGCCTCATAAGGGGGCGGCACGGTATTCGATGGTCGGTGCTCGGCGAGATCGGACTAGGCTGGGTGCTTACCCCGCTGGCATCCGGACTCTTTTGCTTCGCAGCGTTAGCTATCCTAGGGCAATTTAACCCTTAAGCTGAAAATGTGGTTTAGGAAACGTCTGAACCGACCTCGCTTCTCTGATGATGACGCGCTAGCCCAAGCTCGATAAGTTTATCGATCAATCTGGGGTATTCAGTTCCGCTGGCCTCCCACAATCGGGGGTACATGCTAATGGGCGTAAATCCCGGCATTGTATTGATCTCGTTAATCACAATGTCGCCCGATGGTGACATTAAAAAATCAACTCTTGAGAGTCCCGCGCCATCGACCGCCCTAAATGCCTCGATAGACATTTCCTTAATTTTTTCCGAGATGGCGTCGGGTAGATCTGCCGGCACAATCAACTGGGAGCGATCATCCAGATACTTGGTCGAGTAATCATAAAACTCCGCTCCCGGAACAATCTCACCAACAGTAGAAGCTTGCGGGCGCTCGTTTCCGAGTACGGCACATTCGAGCTCTCGCGCGAGCTCAACAGAACGCTCCACCATGATTTTTATATCGTAACAAGCAGCTTTTTGAATCGCCTTCTCAAGCGAATCCCGATCAGTGGCTTTTGAGATCCCGATACTCGATCCAAGATTCACCGGCTTTACGAATACCGGGTATTCCAGCGTATCTTCAATCTCTTCGATGACATCGTTCGCATGGGATTGCCAGCGGCTTTTATGAACAACCAAATAATCAGTTTGAGCAAGGCCTTTTGCCATGAAAACGGCTCTTGCTAATTCTTTATCCATGCCCACAGCCGACGCCGCGACGCCTGCGCCGACATAAGGCAAGCCGGCAAGCTCGAGCAAGCCTTGTACCGTGCCATCCTCCCCGTTGGGGCCGTGCAACAACGGAAACACAATATCAAAGACCTCATCAACCGGACGACCATTACCCGATTGAATAAGCTCTCCCGAGTCTATTGCCAAGTGGACTGATGTCATTTTTTCAGGCGAGACCGCCTTACAGTCAAGTGCGTTATACCCGCTCTCGCTTAAACACCATTGTCCAGAGCGGCTAATCCCCACCGGCAGCACGTCATATCGATTCGGGTCAATTGCCGCGCAAACCGATCGCGCAGAGATCACTGATACTTCATGCTCCGCAGACTGCCCTCCAAATAATAAGAGAACTTTTAATTTTTTCATTAAAACTCCCGGTATGTAATCACGCGACTTTATCTAAAGGAGCGAATCGCTGGCATTCTGCTCAATATATCGCTGAATATATTCCGAAAAAACTTTCCGAACGACTCGGGTCACTTCACCACCGCCCTCTGGAAAATCCAGTCGCTCACCGTTCAGAAGCGCCAGTGACGCACAGGGCATCACCTCTCGAGTTGCGCTGGTCACAAAACATTCAGAGGCATCCAGTAATTCATTTACATGAATATCCTCTTCGATGCTATCCACGCCGGCCTCTTCAAGGGCTTTGTGAATGTGCTTTTTTGTGAGACCTTTCAGGTTCCCTGCCCCGGGTGTCACGAGACGACCTCGTATCACAAACCACACATTGCTATTTGCCGCCTCTGTTACAAAACCATCCCGACTCAACATGACACAGTCATCAGCTCCCGCCTGGCGAGCCTCGGTCAATCCCATAATATTGTTCAGATAGTTTCCCCCTTTAATGTTCGGATCGAGCGCGTTGGCCGGATTCCGTCTAACGTTCGGGATCGTCATATGCATCCCACGATCATAAAACACAGCGTTATGACTCGGTAGCGTGTTCACGATAATGACATAGCGTGTTTTTAGGCTCGGATCGGGATACAAATCAACCTGACCGTCGCCACGGGTGATCTGGTAACGAACATATGCATCTTCATCCTGCATTACGCCCGCAATTTTGGCGGTGCGTTTAATCTCTCGTAATAATTCTTCTCTAGATTGACTGATTTGCATCTGGATAAGTCTCGCCGAGTTCTCAAGGCGCTCGAAGTGATCATCAAGAAAAAGGGGCACTCCTCGGTAGGTTCTAAACACCTCGTACACCGAGTCCCCATAAAGAAACCCCCGGTCAAGAACCGGAATTGAAGCTTCTTTGGCAGGTCGGATGAGGCCGTCGACGTTAATGGTGGGCGCAATCATTGAATAAGAAGTCTCTCGATATACTTGTGAACCATCGAAACCCATGACGGTTTCGGCAAAGTCTCAAAGGGGTTAAGGCATTATATTATCGCTCTTGAGTCAATCGGGAATGGCGATAAATCTAAAAACCCAGATTAACCCTCTACTGGTTCCCATCATAAACGCAGATGACAATTAACCAAATATTTCACGAGGGGCATCAAGGTTTGGCAAGGGTCGCCTGCCTTCTTGGCGGTGCGGTTTGGGGCTTGTACTGGATTCCGTTACGCACCCTCGATAGTGCTGGCATCAGCGGTGCCTGGGCGTCGGCTTTATTTAATCTCATTGCGCTTGTATTTATTGCACCATTTATTTTGATTAGATTAAGGCCGTGGCTTGCTGGGGGATTACAAATCCAGTTAACCGGCGCAACCCTCGGACTCACGCTTCTCGTATATTCCACCGCGTTTCTGTACACCGATGTGGTTCATGCTATTTTGCTTTATTACCTAACGCCGATCTGGGGCGCTTTGTTTGGACGCCTGTGGCTTAAAGAAAAAATCTCTCCCGACCAGCTTGTCGGAATCGGGTTTGGAATAGTCGGCATGATGGTTATTTTGCATATTGACGAAGGCTTTCCGTGGCCTCGCAATATTGGTGACTGGATGGCGCTTAGCGCCGGAATCCTTTGGGCACTCGGCGCAACGATGACACGTCGATTTCCAGAGCAACATACGCTTGATATTGTCAGTACCTGGTTTTTGTGGTGCACCATTTTTGCCATTATCGCGGGGTTGATCTTCCAAGGGTCGCAGAGCATTCCAGATCTCGCAACGGTGATCCCCGTCATCTATTGGGTAATCCCCATTATCGTGTTGATCGTGATCCCCACGTTCATTGCAATTACCTGGGGGCTTCCACAACTCAATCCAGGAACCTCAGGACTTCTTTTTATGACCGAGATTAGCGTGGTCACCGTTTCTGCAGCAATTTTGACTGACGAACATATCGGGGTTCGCGAGATCTTGGGCGTGGTTCTTATCAGTCTGGCCGGCCTTGCCGAAGTGATCTTGCCCCGTCTGCGGCGGGCAAAATAGACAGCCAGATCTAGGGCTTATTTTTTGGCTGGGCAGCGCTTTTTTTGCCTCGGTGATCAGGATGCTCAGGAAATGAGGCTCCAGGAAACCAAACGCTCCAGGCTGGGAAATTCTGGCTATCTGATGCGCCAAGTCTCGAATCGCGGGATTTTGGATAATTCGATTTTCGACTCACCTTTGGATGTCGACGACTAAACCACCGCTCCGCAAGTCGGGTCAAACTTCCGCGCTCGCCTACCGACTGGCCTTCCTGGGTCGTATATGTCTTGTCGTATTGCAGTGGTTTTCTACTTATCATGCCTTTGGGGTCTCTTAAATAGCAATGAGCAACAACAGTCGCAATTCTAAATCAGCGGATCGGAAAATAGTATCGATTTGAAAAACAGCTATCGAAGATGTTTAAATAAATAACAACCTTAAAAAACGGAACTTAATCATGAGCCTAGTCGAAAATATCCTAACCGCGTGGGATAAAACTATGGAGACCAACGATCCAGCCCACCTCGGCGCCTATCTGGACGACACGTTTGAATTTTTGAGTTCTGACGACTCGGTCAACTCAAAGGCGGAAACACTAGAGTGGTCAGCAGCGGGTGGACTGCGAATCGGAAACTTCAAAACGGTATACGAAGACGACAATGTGAGTTGTGCCACCCATAACGTTACCGAAGAGGGCGCCGGACCCTCGACCGTCATGTGTTTCGTAAAGCATCAAGATGGAAAAGCGACGTTCTGGAAAATCCTTCGCGCATTTTCTACCGAGTAAATCTCTATATATTTGAAAATCTAAAACGCTCTGAAAGGGCGTTGCGCACTGAATTCGACGAGAAGAGTTGTCGTCACCTCGAGGCTCATTTGAGGTCTTGACGAAAAGACATAAAAAAACCCAGGGCAAAAGCCCTGGGTTTTTATAAAAAATGCCTGGCAGTGTCCTACTTTCACATGGGGAAACCCCACACTATCATCGGCGCTATGCGTTTTCACTTCTGAGTTCGGAATGGATTCAGGTGGTTCCCACACGCTATTGCCGCCAGACAAGCTTTGTGTCTAACTGAGTGAACAGTTAGACGAATAAGGTAGTGATAAGACGGTGTTACTGCGGTAAACAGCATACCAGTCTTCTTGGGTGTTATATGATCAAGCCTCACGGGCAATTAGTACGAGTTAGCTTAACGCATTGCTGCGCTTCCACACCTCGCCTATCAACGTTGTAGTCTACAACGACCCTTTAGGGACCTTAAAGGTCCAGAGAAACCTAATCTTGAGGGGGGCTTCCCGCTTAGATGCTTTCAGCGGTTATCCCGTCCGTACATAGCTAC
>ENA-OREN01002522-OREN01002522.1-marine-metagenome-genome-assembly--contig:-NODE-2522-length-18458-cov-9.169142_pt1 | contig 18458 bp, 15 predicted proteins | sample MGYA00248624_ERZ508555 | MGnify/ENA primary metagenome ERZ508555 (study PRJEB26222, sample SAMN06267773) | marine metagenome | isolation source: Saanich Inlet, British Columbia, Canada | place...
GTCTTGATGACTTTGCTTTGCGTTTAAAGAAACTCAAAGAACCAAAGATGACGCATGTTGGTATTTTGCCTGCCCCTGCAACTGGACCTGTATTGCCATCTGAAAAAAGGACCGTTCCATTTTTAATTAATCACAATCGAAAGATTCCTCCAGTCAAACAGGTATTTCCAATGGGGGGGACTATTTTTTCAAAAGACTCGCATGGCATGTATTTTGATTTTGATGAATCTGCATACAATGATGATGTGCATATGACCAGAAATTTTGCCATACCTTTGGATTATGTAGATATGTCAATTCCAGATGCTGTATCTAATTAAAAAAAAGTTGGATTGAAAATTTAGATTTGTTTATGATGTGATGTTTAAATGACAAGTGCTCCCATCGGGAAATGTCTTCTCAGTCCAATACTCCAACATCTCACAGTCGTGAGTTATTGTTGTATTTTTCAATGTTAGATTTACGAACTAATTTGATTTAAGATTGTGGTTTTGCTTTATCTTGGATTTACAAACATGTCTTGTACTTGTTCCAAGACTACTTTATCTTTCCTAATCTCATCTAATTCATCAGAATTGACCCCCCATTCTGTCTGTTTTTTTATTTTCCTGACTTTCTACGATTATCCTTTTTACAAAGTAACTGACAATTCTCCTCTATGGTTTTACCACCTTTGCTCCAGGGATCAATATGATCTGCTTCCATTTCGGACAATTCAAACAATTCACCGCATTCTTTACATAATGCGTTCTGTGATTCATAGGCTTTCTGTTTCATATTTTCTGAAAAGGTTCGAATGGACAGATGTTTTTCATCTCTAGTCAAAATGTAAGGGTAAATTCCAGTTTTCTTTGTAACATCATCATCCAAAATCAATTTTTTTATTTCTTCTTCAATCTTATCTGTATCGAATTGCTTATCTTTATACTCATCATATAGAACTCCCCAATCCACATTTTTCATAAACTTTCTCTGATTCTTAAAAGTAGTCTGAACCCAGGTAATTACTGCTTGAAAATGTTGCCATAATAAATTAGCATTTTTATCATGTTGGTGTTTGCCCATATACCCCGTTATATCATCATTTGAAATCCATCTAATAGCTGTTTCAAGATATTCTTGACGGTTAGCAATACCACTTACATAATCCTTAGCAATATCATAAGCAACACATCCTGTTTTACTAAAATAACGTTTGGCATCAGTTACCCATGATCCAAAATAAGCAGCATTTCTAAGTTCTTGTTGTGTAAGTTTTTCCCCTGCAATATTGATAATCTCAAACCATTTTAACTTCTCACTAACCGTTCCATCACATGTGTAAATCATCAACTTATAATCAAGAATTTTATTTTTTTCATCATCCTGTAAATTATTAAAATATTTTGAATTGTATGAGAAATCACCTGCAACATATTGACAAACAGAAATAGTTCGTTGCTGTCCATCAATGATCTCAAAATTCCCATCATCACGTACAGCCCAGTACATGACATTGAGGGGGAACATGTTGTTAATTGTTGTAATTACAGCATCCCTTTGCTTGTCTTTGTAGATAAATTCTCGCTGATAAGGTGGACGAATATCTAATTTACCCTCATAACCTCTTACGCCATCTTCATCATTATCCACATAACCTTTGGACAACTCTCTGACAGTAATATTTTTGATTTGTATTTTCATTATTAATTAAATATTTTTATGCTTAATTAGCATTCGAACATATTTTGGTCTTGAATCCCCAACAACTATGCCCTCTTTATCTTTTATGAGGCCATGTTCTTTGAATGGTACTTTTGGATTCGATCTAATGTCATTGCAATCCATTATTTCAAATTGGTCAGGATTGTATTTATTCATAAAAGTTATTGGAACTCCAATTACTCCATGATAGTCAACGGGTATTTTTTTAACTTGATCCACATTTATTGCATCATAGTTATTAAATTTAGGATAGTCTGTTGGAGAATATTTTTGAGATAATAGAAGAAGTTCATGACGTTTATTATTATCAAGATTTGTAAACCAACAATTATTATTCTGTGAAATTATTCTATCACCATCTTTAACACGTGCTTCTGTTCCAAATAATTCATAATGCTTTGGCACGATGAAGCCTGAAAAGTTACGATTACTGTTAACCCCAATCCACATTCTATTATCTCTAATTAAAGGAAATATTTCCTTATACGAAATTGCGTTCCATGTTCCAATGATCAAAAACTTTTTTTTATATTTCATTAGTTGTCCAACATACTCCCTAAATAATGAAAAGGGCGGATTTGTTACAACAATGTCTGCTTTTTTTAGTAATTCAATGCATTCTTGGCTTCGGAAATCTCCATCTCCAGTTAACTTTCGTATTCCTATTTCTTCAGGGTCTGGAATGTTATTGCCGTTTTTATCACCTGTGTATTCTAAGTAAATTGCTTTTTCAGATTTGTTTTCACTAAACAAATCCGTTTGCTGATTTTTATAACAAGTGGCAATTAATTTTTTCAAACCTAAATCCTCAAATTTGTATGAGAAAAAACGGAAGAAATTGCTTATTCGAGGATCATCGCAATTACACAGAACTGTTTTTCCTTTGAAATGTTTTTTGTAATGTTTCAATTCTTTTTCTATGTCCGAAAGTATTGTATAGAACTCATCATTTTTGCCACCTCTTGCTCCGTTCATGTATTTGTTTGAACCTTCTCTTGCCAAAGGTTTCTTAATAGATTCCAACTGTATCAAATTAAAAATTACTTTGATATAATGTTAAGTATTTTTTATTTATTTATGTCTCCAGATTATCAATATTGTAAATTAAAATTAATTCCAATACAGAGGCTCGCTGTTTTCAGTAAATGTTTTTTCATACTTTTGAAACTCTTCTGCAATTTTTTTATCAATTGGTTGCTCCACAATTATTCCTCCGTCATAGCAATCCTTGCAAATCCAGTTAGGTTTCTCTGAATCCTTTTCTGACTTGCCCCATCTGTTCTCATCCTTGATCTTCTCCCACCGGTTTTCAAGCAAAATCCTTTTTTCATCTATCAGATTATCCCATTTGGTTTGCAACCTTGGTGTGAATCGAGGATCATAGAAGATTAGGACATTGGTCGAATTACACTTTGGACAGTAAACAGGGTAACCTGGGGACGTTGAGCATATCTGGACCTTTTTTGTACGAGGAGAATTATGACTCATTTGTGAAACAACCTCTTATGTAAATAGATTCTAGTTTTAATTCTCCAACGATTTAATTTTGTTTTAATAATTCTCAAATTAATTTTTAATCTGTTAATTCTTTTTGAATTGTAATTATTCTTGGAGAAAATATAGATTTGATCATAGTATAGAAACCAAGAACCCTTGTATATTCTAAGAATTAACAAATTTCTATTTTCATAATTTATACTCGTCAGTATCTGTTGAATTTCTCTTCTTTTTTCAGATAAATTGTAGGGAATATGGGACTTGAGCTCCGTATGCAGTTCTCCGTTATGAATCCCCTGTGCTTCCAATTTTTTCATTCTATTTTTCCCATTGTCAAAAAGATTAACAAGATCAATCTCTGCTTCAATTTTAAAACCATTTTTCAACAAATAATGCACTGATGTGGGATTGCATGATTTGTTTTGATTTAAGACATTATCAATAGTCCATTTTTTTAACTCAAAACTTTCTACAGAAATTTTGTAGTAACTGGAATTATCCCATCTGTGAGTTTTAATGTATTTTTGAATCTTGGATGATTTTATTTCTGATTCATTATACACATACTGTTCTTTTGGATTTAGGCATGCAAAACTAAAACAACCACCAAGAATATGGAATTTTTCTATTGGCGAATAACTTTCTAATGGATTTTGACTCATTGGGATATCTCCTTTCTTGTCTTAAACAACTCGTAGGAGTTTTTGTTTAAACCCTCTAATAGTTCTGCAACTGTTTTGTAGTCCAAAAAGAGGTGGGTATTGCCGCATGCAATTATGATGCCCTTTGCATTCTCTTCTTCATATTTTAGCAATTGCAGATAATTGCCCTCAAAGATTATGTCAGACAAATTATTTCTCCTTGTTTTTCTTTTGCTGACGTTCTGTATTTTTTTGCAGTCTTGTTTAATGGATCAAGTCTGAGCGATACATCAAAACATGCAACTGCTTCGGCATACTCTCTTTGAAGTAAGAGTACAAGTCCTTTGTTTGTCCAATACGAACTGTCTGTAGGATGCAATTTGATTGCTTCACTGTAACAAACAATCGCTTCTTCGTATTTGTTTAACCGTGCCAAATCAGTTGCCTTGTTGTACCAAGCTATGAAGTGTTCTGGAACTAGACTGAGTACTTTGTCATAGCATGCAACTGCCTCGGCATATTTTTTTTCTTCACTAAAGTTGAAAGCCTTTTTGAAAAAATGGTTTACTTTGTCAACTTCGGATTGTGTTGGAACTTTTTTGGGTTCTGTTGTTTTTTGTTTCATGCAAAACTAGTGTGATTATGATATTTAGGGGTTTAACTATACTTAATATTTGTAATATGATGTTTAATAATACTTAACTTTTAGGCGTAAAATTTATTATTTTATCAAATATTATTATTTGATTTTAGTCATCTATCTATTTATTTTTAGATACTCTTGCATATCTTGACTTAGTTTTCGCATTGATTTGTCTTGGCATACACATTGATCTACAATCTGCCCCATTTGCTTTTCTGATATTGATGCAAACAATGCAATTCTTGTTGTTTCCAGTAAATATGAAAACAATTGTTTGTTTTCTATGTTTTCGGCTCTAAAATATCCCATTAATGATGCTATGCTATGAACACATTTTTCCCTATCGCTGAGTTTTTGATTTAGTTGACTTTGACTCATTATAAAACTCCAATTTTTTTATCATTTTTTACAAAAGGTTTTGTTTGTGTTGCAGATATTGCCTTTTTTAACAACACTCCAATTGTATCTTCTGATGATGATAGTTGAATTGAAACATATTCTTCTGCATCCATCATTGTTCTTCTTTTTACAATTGTAACATGGTTGCTTTTGGAATTACTTTCTTCACTCATAATGTCATCTCCTCAAAACATTCGATACACATTCTTCCTAAAACATCCATGCTATCTTCTTCTATGTGTGACAGTTTTTTTTCACATGATACACATGGCATATGTAGCGGTATGTTTTCTGGCTTATCTGCCCACATGATAATTTTACCAGGAACTAATCTGGTGCAACAATTACATTTAACCATTGCAAATTTTACTAAAGGTGCGCTGCTGCCATAGTCTGTTTGTATTAGAGCCATTTAGATTATTCCTCCAAACAACACTGATGCGGCAATATTGTAGCCCTTGCCTCTTGGGATTAGTTTAGAAATTTGGGATTTCATGCTATTATTTTGCTCAACTATCTATAGTGGCTTAATTTGGATTGTACAATAATACATTGTATTATAAAATTTAATTTTTAAATTTATTTGATGATATATTTTCACATGGAAAAACCACCAAAAATGTTAAATCATTCAAATTCTTCCTAAAACATGGATTCTGTTCAAGTTCGTGACGAATTAATTGACGAATTAAGAAAATACATGATTGGCCCTCATTGGGGAAATGATGAAGTAATTGACACTGTGCCTATGTTTACCTATATGACAGGTATTGTTTATCCTCAAGATAGTGAAGTAGAACAAGAGAATCTTCCACCTGAGGAACATGGAGAAAAAGAGGATGAAGTACCTGATATGACTTCAATTAACGCTCTCAATCTTTCATCCTTTGGGTTAACATGTATGCTGGATGAGAAAACTGAAGAAATTAAAATCAATGTTGATTATGGAATTTATCAAAATCAAAAAATTGATTATGAGGGTAGAAAAAAACAACTTTATCGCCGAATTCATTATAAACAAACAGAACTTCTACGAATTCCTAAAGAAGTAGAAAAAGAAAAAAGTATTCCTTTGGAATTTGAATTTGGTCAACTTAAAATTTATTTTAAACGATCTTCATCAGGAATTCTTTGTAGTGTTTACATGTTAAACACATATCAAACAACAGAACAACCACCAAACAACAAAATTATCTTTCAACCTAATATTGAAATTATTTCTGAAAAAAATCAAATTAAACACAATGTGCCTGAGGATTTTTCAAAAGTAAAAGGAACTGATGAAAGTTTATTTGATTTAATTTTTGATAAAAAGAGAAATTTTGGTTTTGGACATGGATGTTCTGTTGATTGGGATGATTCTAATATTGTTGACAAAAATATAGGGCGAATTCACACTACTTTTCTTCCACAATTTAATCAAGAAAAAATTGAGCCCTTAAGACCTGAATCATTACCTGATCCTGTGTCAATTAAATCCTGTATTGATATGAAAACGTTATCCGAAGTAAATGATCACACAAAATATTTTGAAATACTATCCGAATTCCCAAAATTATATTCTAATTGGATTGATACTGAATTAGAATTAAATTTAGAAAAAATTTCAGATAAAAAAACAGGAGAACTTCAAATTAAAAGATGCAAAAATGCATTAAACAGAATTAATGAGGGAATAAAAATTATTTCGACGGATCCCGTAGCTGGTAAGGCATTCCAATTCATGAATAAAGTTATGTCTATTCAACGACTTTGTGTGACTACGGTTGAACAAAATATTGAAACCAAAGAATATCTTCCCCCTATTATTGAAAATGCCTCTGGGGAATGGAGATTTTTTCAACTAGGTTTTATTTTGATGAATGTGAAAAGTTTTCTATCTGAAAAGAATCTTGCACAACAATTGGATGGGACAAAAATTGGTGAAAACCAAATTCGTGATTCTAGAGAAATAGCAGATTTATTGTGGTTTCCTACAGGTGGTGGTAAAACTGAAGCTTATCTAGGATTGATTGCATTTGTGATGGCTATGCGACGACTTTCTGCACCTAAATTAACTAATTCTGACGGCGTTGAGGTTCCAGGTCCAGAAGCATTTGGAACGTCCATTTTGATGAGATACACTCTTCGACTGTTAACTATTCAGCAATTTCAAAGAGCTGCATCATTAATGTGTGCATGTGAATATGTTCGAAGGAAAGAACTTGAGATTTGGGGAAATATGCAGTTTTTAGTTGGGCTTTGGGTTGGAAGATCAAGTACTCCAAATAGATTAATTGGAAAAGAGGATTATACCACTGCTGAGTACACAATACTCCGCAAAAGAAAAAATGGAGTTACTCCTGAAGAACATAATCCAATGCAATTATTGAATTGTCCATGGTGTGGTGATAAATTAGATGAATGGAATTATGAGATCTACAAAGACACAAAATTCAATTTACCTGAAAGAATGAGATGTTATTGTAAAAATGGAAAATGTTTTTTTAATAAAAATAATTTAAGGTTAAACCCAAAAATTAATTCTTGCGATACTGAAGTATGTATTCCTATACTTACAGTCGATGACGATATTTATCGATGGTGTCCTTCACTACTAATATCCACAGTAGACAAATTTGCTCAAATTGCTCATAATTCAAAAATTTCAAATCTTTTTGGAAAAGTAAACAAATTTTGTTTTCAACATGGATTTCTTAATTCAGAAAAAGTTGACGATCATAAACAAGATAGAACAGTTACAGCTGCGCATACATATTTTTCAATCCCTAATCTGTCACCTCCTGATCTTATTGTTCAGGATGAACTTCATTTAATTTCTGGACCTATGGGTACATTAACTGCATTATATGAAACTGCCATTGATCATTTTTGTAAAAACAATACAAGAAAAATGCGAGCAAAAATTATTGCATCCACTGCAACTACGAAATCAGCTGATGCTCAAATTGAAACACTTTTCAATAGAAAAACTAACATTTTTCCTCCACAGGGATTTGAATTTGGGAAAACTTTTTTTTCAAATCTTAATTTAATTTTACCTGGTAAAATTTTTCTTGGAATTTCACCGACTGCCAGAAGTCCTTTGACTACTCTTGCAATGACATCTGCCTCACTTATGAGAAAAGTTAGATATTTGCAAGAACAGGGAGTTGAAAATGAAGTACTGGATCCATACTATACTTTAATTTCCTATTTTAACAGTAAACGTGAATTGGGTGGTGCATATGGAACTTATGCCGACACTGTTCCAGATTATTTTAACACAATTTATCATACTATTGAAAATCGCGAAACATATGATTTGGAGGTAAATGATGACTGATAAGGAAGATTTTGAAAATGATATCAAAAATGTAGAATCTAGTAGTGGTTTGGATTTTTATTTACCTGATGAAAAAAGTGAAAAATCTAAACCTGATACATCTTCAAAAAGACATAATCTTTATCCAGAATTCATAAAAAATGAATTAACAAGTAGAAAAGATTCGGGTGAAATTCCTGAAATTTTAAATAAATTGGAAATCACTCTGGGAAATAATCCTCTTGATCTTTTACTTTGTACTAACATGCTCTCAGTAGGTGTTGATATTCAACGATTAGGTTTAATGATAGTTAACGGCCAACCAAAAAATCACTCTGAATATATTCAATCTACAGGAAGAATTGGAAGAAAACATCCTGGTTTAATTTTAAGTATCTATAATTCTTTGAAACCCCGAGATCAATCTCATTTTGAAAATTTTAGATTATATCATTCTGCATTTTTTAAATATGTTGAACCCATTAGTATAACCCCCTTTTCTGCTAGATCCAGAGATACTGGATTATTTGCAGTATGTGTTGGTATGATTAGAAACATGGTCCCATTAGTTGATAAAGATCCTGCAAATTTTAATCGAAGTATAAAATCTATTGCTGATGCAATTGATGAAATTAAATCTGAATTTTCTAAAAGAGTTGGTGATACTGATAATAAACAAAGAGAAGAAACATTGTTAGAAATTGATGGTTATATGGATGAATGGGAAAACCTTGCAAGTAAATCCACTGATGAAAATAAATTAAGGTGGAAAAAAACCGGATATGAAACTGAATCTCAACGAAAAACATCCACATATCTTTTAGTAGATGTTGAACGTGGTGATGATACTCTTCAAGGAATACCAAAAACCCCTAATTCATTAAGAGATGCAGAACAAATTCACAATGTTTATTTTTATGAAAAACCTTTGGATGATTCAGAAGATTATTCATTTGATGACACTGAGAATGTTGATGTAACTTTGGAGGATCAAAAATGAAAGTTAAGGATGCTGGTCAAATTAGAAGTAGTGAAATTATTACAACATATGGTCCTGGAGCAATTTACAATGGGAAAAATGGATTAAGTGTTATGGTTTTAGGTTTAGATTTTTGGCCAGAATCTAAATTACTACCTACAGATCTAACAAAATTCAGACCACTTCAGAATAAATTTTTAGAGGATGTGTGTGGTAAAGATCATTTTAGGATGCCCATTAACAATGACGGTCATGTATCTGGAATTCCATGTACTCCTTACCCTGCTTGGGGCTATTGTTCAAAGTGTAAACTGATGGGGAAAATTGAGGGTAAACCTGATGAAAAGAGTGGAGAATATCATTGTAAATTTTGTTTAGTGAAAACTAATCATTCAAAAAATAAAATGTTAGCTGCAAGATTGATTTTACTTTGCAAATATGGTCATGTTGCTGATTTCCCTTGGATAGAATGGGCTCATAGGGAGAAAAAAAATAGTAAAGGAAAAATTTCTCAGACTGCTAAAATTTGCGAGAAACCTATTCTTCGATGGTCATTTGGACAAGGCGGAACTACATTAGCTAATTACAAGGTCAAGTGTATTACTTGTGAAAAGTACAGTGGTATGGCAAAAGCTACAAAACCTCTTGAAGATTTTGTTTTACCCAGTAATGAACAAGGTGTTGAATTTCTAGATTTAAGATGTGATGGAAACATACCTTGGCTCAGTCCAGATTCAGAGAAAAAAAGCCGATGTCCACCTACATCTGTTGTTTCTAGAAAAAAAGTTTTTTTTAGAGGAAATCATGTTCGTGGTTCAAACATGTATTTTCCAATGATTGTTTCAGCATTACAAATTCCTAGATTCCAAAATCCAATACAAAAAATTATTAGTAAAAACAAAGCGGTAGTTGACGATTGCATATATGAGGGTGACTCATACGAAAAAATATCTGGAAAGAAAATATTTTCCAACTTTGGATTTTCTGTAGAAGATATTATACGTGAATTAAAATATAGATTCGATGAAAAAATTTATGATGAAAAAGGAATTAAATCTAAAGAATTTGCTGATATTATCACAAGCGACACTTCACAATTATTGAAAAATAAAGTAATATCAATTTCAGATGTACCAGTACATGATGAAATTAAAAAATATGTAGACAGAGTTAAAAAAATTGACAGGTTAACCATGATTACCGTTTTAAAATCATTTACACGTTATCAACCGCCAGATCCATTTGACCACAATAGCTCTAAAAATGAAAAAATTCGTTGCAAATTAAATAGAAATCCAAAAATTGATTGGATTCCAGGGGTGGAAACTAAGGGGGAAGGGATATTTTTTTCATTGCATGAAAATAAACTCAAAGAATGGGAAGAAATTGCTAATTTAAGATGTAGTTCACTTTTGAAATCATTTGAAGATTATAATTCATCAAGAGGTTGGGAAGGAAATATTTCAACTAGATACATTCTCCTTCATACTCTGGCACATATTTTGATCCGTGAATTAGCTTATACTTCAGGATATGGAGAATCTTCTATTCGTGAGCGAATTTATTGTGAAAAAGATAGTAATGGTATTCTACTTTACACTGCATCTAATTCTAGTGAAGGAAGTCTTGGTGGAATAGTTAGAAGTGCTGAAACTGATGATTTTTACAGACTTCTAAAAGGAGCAATAAAAAAATCTACAATATGCTCAAGAGATCCACTTTGTATTGAATCGATAAGAAAGGAAGGTCCATCTCATTCAAAAACTAATGGTGCTGCATGCTATGCTTGCTCTTTATTACCTGAAACAAGCTGTGAAAATTTTAATCAATTATTGGATAGGAAAATTATTTCTGATAAATCTATTGGATTTTTTGGAGACTTTAAATGAATGTTAAACAAAATAACTCATTGAAAGTAATTTGTGAAAAATTAGGTAACGACAAAACTAATTTTTTAATTAATAAACTTCAAGAATATAAAAAACAAGATGTTACAATTTTTGAAATTCAAGAATGGACTAGATTATCTGTAGATTACTCAAATGAATTTCTAGAATTGTTAAATTCATTTCAATGTATGGAAAGTCTTTGTATTGCAATGGAAATGCAAAATAAACTAGAAACTAAAGCCTTAGAATATAATCAACAAACTAAACTTATTATGACTGGACCATTATCTGGAAAAAATATTGGTCATACTCTGGGAAATTACCAATCATTAATTGAAAATGCAAAAAAAGAAATTATACTGGTTGGATATGTCTTTAATAATATTCATAATCAAATGAATTCTATTGTAGAGTCTCTTCTTTCTGCAACATCCAGAGGAGTTTCTGTAAAAATATTTTTTGAAAAAGGTAAATCTAGTAATTCTCTTCGCAATATTTGGAAAAATAATCAAAATTCTAAATTACTTGAATTGTATGTATACAAACCAAAAGAGAAGAATAGTGTTTTACATGCAAAAGTCATAATCAAAGATGAATCTACCATTTTGGTTACATCTGCTAACCTAACTGGTAGCGCTATGACTAAAAATATAGAATTAGGTGTACTTTATGAAGGCAAATTAGCCTCAGATGCTAAAAAAATGTTTTCTGATTTAGTTGATGAAGGATTTATGGTGCCTGTGCCTTGATGGTAATTCCTCCAGATGACTACATGTCATCAAATAATGAAAAATTGTGTATTACTTTTTTTAGAGAACTTTTTACAATTGAAGATTTAAAAAAACTTATTGAAGACTTTGACCCTCTAAATGTAGAGAGAAGAACATTAAAAAAACTATCAGAGAGAAAAAATTTTGATAAATCTAAAAAAAATAGAAAAACCCTATATGAAATATTAAATCTCCAAAACGAAAATGATCCTGACACATTATCTGAACATCTCTACACTTTAGTTGGCCCTAATTTTTTATATGAAGTTAGAGGTGCAGAACCTAATGATGAAAATTCAAAATTATTTCGGTATGAACTTTTAAAAAAATCCATTGAAGTAAAACGATTTGATTTTGAGTCTGTCAATAAAACTATTAAAAATATATCTGAGGTTGGTCTTAATAATTTAGAAGAAATTAAAACTGAAAAATATAAAAAATTAGCAGTTGGACCAATGGATGGAAGTGGGAATGTGTCTGCTAATACTGGACAAAGATGGTTGCCACAATTATTAAATTTATTTTCTGGTCTTCCTTCTGCAACAATAGAGCGACCATTAATATCTGAATCAAAACCTGATGCACATTCTACCATAACGCCAATTAGAGAACTAAAACCATTACACGATTATCAAATTTATGCTGGACAAAAAATTCGGGATGCAATAATGTCTAAAAAAGGATCTCGGAAAAGACTTTTGTTTTCAATTCCTACTGGTGCTGGTAAGACAAGATTGGTATGTGAATCTCTTATTGACTGGATAAATGAAGGCAGACCATTATCTGGTGATGATCGTAATGATGGATCAAAATACACTATATGGATTGCACAAAGCAGAGAATTATGTGAACAGGCAATATCTCAATTTGAAGAAATTTATTCTAAAAAAGGAACCTCGTCTTTAGATATTTTTAGATTTTATGGGGATCTTAGGAATCCACAACCAACATTAGAATCAATTTTAGAAACCCCTCCCAAAAATTATGGAATAATCGTAGGCACAATCGATAAATTCTATGCTGTAATACCAAACAAAGAAAAAATTTCATCAAACATTGATCCTGATAGTGTTGAATATGAACAGCAAGTCAACAAAAAAAGTATCCCATTGCTATTTCACAATAATCGAGCATATGAAGAATTAAGAAATAAGACTTCGTGTATTACTGTTGATGAAGCTCATAAAGGAATCACTGGAAGTTACACTGCTGTTTTACGTGGATTTGGATTTAATTTTTCTTTTACTTCTGATGAAAATAAATTAAATGAAAATGGAATTACTTTAGTTGGATTAACTGCAACTGCATTTCGAGGAACAGGTTTAGAAAAATCACAACATGTCACTCTTGTTTCCCCTTTTATGGGTGAAGTAACAATACAAGGTCCAAATCAGTTAAACTCTAGGGTTAAAACTCCCGTACCTTGTGCTGTATGTAAAAAGGAATTACCCATTAATGAAATAATAAATCAAGCTACATCTAACAAAAAGCTTTTGTGGCATGCAGATTGCAATAAAACTTCTACGTCTACATCCAGATTGTATACTAGATTCAGTGATCCTATTATTCCCAATATACATAATTTTAAAGAAAATACAAAACCTGTTGCAATTATTTCATGCAATGAAAAATTTATTGCAAACGATCCTATGAGAATTGATGGTTCAAAATCCTTTGATCCTCAAGGTGGCAATTTAAAATACTTTTGGACTATTGAAAAGATATCTGAACTAACTGAAGTTTTTAATATTAAGGAAAAAGAAATTGAGAACTCCTCTAGCAATAAGGAATCATTTACAACTCAAAAAACTCTATCTGGAAAACATAGAATAACATTGACTGTCAAAAATTTTGATGATGAAGAAAACACTGCTACTAAAATAATAGAAATTATTCCTCCTGAAACAGATAGTAAAAAAAGTAAAGACATGCTAACATTAATAGGAAATTTAAGAAAACGTGATATTTTATGTGATGTCTTTCATTCAATTACTAAATCCAATACACAGTATTCTGTAGCTGGAGATACAATTGCAATGCAACAAACTGACTTGTTAACTAAAGTAGCACAAAATCAAGAACGAAATCAAAAAATTATTAATATGATCCAATATCTGCTAACAAAACCACAAAACAAACGTAAAAAAATATTGGTCTTTTCATGTGATATCGCACATGCTCGATTTCTTGCAATGTGGCTTAAGATGCTTGGAATTTCTGCAGACTATGTGGATTCAAAATTAAGTACCAGTAGAAACATTACAAAAATTCTAAAATTTAGAAAGAAATCTGATGAAAATGGACAAGTTTTGATTAACACAAACATGCTAACTACTGGTTTTGACGTTCCTGACGTGGATTGTGTTGTTATGGGAAGACCAGTAATGAGTACAGTAGAATATACTCAAATGATTGGCAGGGGAATGAGGGGAACTCGAATGGGTGGAACAAAGGAAGTTTGGATAGTTGACTTTGATGATCAAGTCCAAAGAAAAAAAGAAATGAATAATCAGTTCATTTCTCTAGGCTGGAAAGCTATGGCATTTGATGAAAATGGAAATAACATTTGGAAAAAACTTGAGACATCTGAAAAAGATACTGATGGGAACTTGATAAATCTAAATGCCATTAGTGAAACTAAACAAAATTCTAAAACTGTTTACATTAGCAAGGAAAATGATATTGATGAATCAAAACTTGATGAAACGGAGAGAAGTTTGTATTCTAGAAAATCTCATGAATCTGTTTTTAATGAAACCAATATGAATACTGAGAAACTATCTCCTAAATTAAATAACCCTTGGATTGAATTTATTAGTTCAGAAAAAACAAATCCCATTGCTTTAGAATTTATAAAATTTATTGTTTCTAATTCTAATGGACGTTCTGCACTTGATATTGAAACAATTATTGATTTACGAAAAATTGTAAAAAGAATTATTGGTTATCAAACTAATATGAGCAATTCTCAAATAAATCTATTATATTCTAATTATGATAGAATCACACTTGATATTTTAGAAAAAATATTTCAAGATTCAAAAGAAAAAATTCAAACAAATGGCCTAATAAAATTTAGTACTGCCACTATCATTACAATTTTAAAACCTATTGAAGAAAATGCTAAAATTATCAGCTTATGTAATTCTCATATACGTTCTCAAGATTTAATAAAAAATATTTCATATCAAAAAGAACTTAGTACACCAAAACCATCTATGGATGTTCAATTACAAAATGAATTCAAAAGACTTAGTTATGATGTTCTAGGATTCATACCTGATGAGACGCACTTCAAGGAACATGTTTCACCTGAACTTTATGACTTTTTAATTAAACGTTATAATACATATTTTAGCTGGCAACGAAACATTGATTTTAGTAGTCATCAACTTAGAATTCAAAAACGAAGTGAATATCTTAACATTGTAATTGATATGATTGCTCAAAAAAAAATATCCCCTACTAGGGATATGTTGGAATCTGTTATACCTGATTTTGATCTTGTTATAATTAATAATTTCTTTCATATTGACACATTTTTTGTAATGGTTCGCGATATTTTTGAATCCTACAAAAAAACTCCAAAAATAGTAAATTTCTCTAAATTAGAATTAGATTATGAATTTGTAAAAGGACTCAATAATTTTGAGCCAAGAACTGAGGAAATATTGCGATACAGTAAGTTGGGTATTGGTTCGTATATGAAATATTGTGGAAATATTGCAAATTTTGTACAAATTTATGAGTTAGATCGTAAAACTATGATCCCTGAAACTAATAATATTGCACGAGTAAATTTGGAGAAATTAAAATCTAAATTCTTGGAAATGAAATCTGCATTAAAACGAATTCCTAGTGAAAAAGAAATGCGCATTCATTCTAATTATGATAAAATAATTGAATATTTTTGGTTTGATAACTACTCTAATTTTTTAAAATTCTTAGGTGAAAACATTTTGAATACAGCAAAATCTTTAGATCAATCTGCATCCACATCATCCAAAGCTGATATTATAAAAGAAGATGAAAAATACCTTAAAAAAAATGGTATGCGTGATTTGTTTGATAAAATATTATGTGAAGGTGAATTCAAATATGAAATAAATTTTGGTAGTGTCCCAGAATTTCTTAAGATACTTACCCCACAAAATACTCAAATGATGATAAACATATGGAATGACAAAAAGAAGAATTTTAATCCAGACGATTGTTCTTGAATATTTATTCTGTAGATATAAATAATTTTTCCATCTCTTCTGCTAACCATTTTTTAAACTCTGTTGGATTATCTGAATATTGATGATGCATATCAAGAAATATTTTTGCATCCTCTCCTACCGGTACTCTTAATTCTGATTTAGAATTTATAATACATTCAAATATTTTCTCTGCCACATTGTCTGAACTAGTCAGTGCGACTTCAAATAGTTTTTCAGCTGTCTTTGTCCATAGATTCACTATGTCTTGGTATGGTGAATCATCTGGACTAATTGAATCTGTATTTTTAAAAAAATTTGTTTTCACTACCCCTGGTTCTATTATGTTTATTTTAATTCCTTTATCTTCAACTTCATCTTGAATACATTCTGATATCCCCTCTATTGCAAACTTTGATGAAATATATGCCGAAGCATATGCAAATGGGATTTTTCCTGCAATAGAACTTATGTTGATAATGTTTCCTTTTAATCCACTATCATTTTCTTCTTGTTTTCGCATAATTGGAATTGCTTTTTTCATTAATCTGACAGGACCAAAAAAGTCTGTTTCTAATTGCGCTTCAAATTTTTCAATAGGTATATCTTCAAATGATCCCATGATCATAAAACCTGCATTATTTACTAGCACATCTAATCTTTTTTTTGTGGATATTATTTTTTCAAATGCGATGTTAATGCTCTCTGATTTTGACACATCTAATTCCATTAATTCTAGTGGCAAGTTTTCATTACTAGCTACTTGTTTTAGCGATTCACCTTTAGAAAGGTCTCTCATGGTTGCAAAAGTGTAAAATCCTTCTCTTGCAAGTTTTAACGATGTTGCTCTACCAATTCCACTAGAACATCCTGTAACAAGTGCAATTTTTTCCATAATTTCGTCTTTTTTAATGAATTTTAAGTTTTAACGTTGAGTGCTTCTGTAACAATTACCACATAATCCATTGTCATTTCTAAATTTTGGTTTTACAGTCGTGACTGAACCACATTTTTTACAATTTCTTCGATAACTTTTTGCTTTACCCGTTTTTTCAAGAAATTCATTAATTTTTTTCCAATCTTTAACTAAATCTACTACTTGTTGTTTCCCCCAATAATCTAAAAATTGACTCGTTTTATGCGCCAATATTTTAGATTCTAATGGATTAATTGTTGAATTTTGTCCCTTTTGTATGGCATCAAATGATGGTACATCATATCCTAAATTTGATGATAAAATATATCGATTATGTGTATCGTTATGTATGTCCAAGTCTGTTATGATTTTAAAACATATGGAAATATTTTTTTCCAAAAATTCCTTTGATATATTTACAATGTAATCATGCAAATCATGGTCAATAGTGTTACCCACAAATCCTGATGAAATTATTTTAATGTCTTTAATTTTAGATTGATTAAAATTTGAAAATAATATTTCCATTGATTTTTTATCATGATATCTATCAATCCAGTAAATATAATTATTGCATTCATTAATTGTATTTGTTAGATTTCTCATATTTTCTGATGGTGTATCTTTATTGATAGATTTTTGTTGAAGTTTTTTCTCAGTCCAATCTGAATAAAATTTATGTGTAATTTTATCATCGAATTCTTTACGAAGTTCTATTCCCTTATTTTTTGAAACCATTAGTGCATGAAAATTATCTCCTAAAATTGCTTTTGCATAATTAAGATATTTTTTTCTAAATATTTCTACAAATTCTACATATGATAAATTATTTGCAGCATTTTTTAATTCTGCATCATTTTTTAACTTGTTTTCAAATTCTTTATTTTTTTCATGATTTCTTTCTATGGTGATTTCTTTGTTCTGTGATTCATAATTTTTTATTATTTTATCAGCTTCTATTTCTGCCATTTTTCCATACAATGATGTTGCTTCTTGATTGTCCCCAAGAATGAACAATTCAATTATTTTTTCTTTTAAATTAACTAGTTCATGTAACTCTTTTGCACATTTCTGATGACGATTTATTCTTTGATCTGAATTATTTTCTATGTGTTCTCCTACCATAATTTCTTCTTGACAAATTACACATTCACCAGGATATCTTGCAATGATTTTTCTCCATTTGTTGGTTTCAGACAAGATTATTTTTCTTATCTGCAATCTGTTATAATATTATATTTTTTAATTTTTAAAATTCATTTAAAAATATAGGCATCCCGCGATATCCGTTTTCCTAGGGCTGTCACTTGATATCTTGATTCTCTATCATTTTTTTGTATTTTTAGAGGCCATTTCTCATATTTTGCTGTTCCATTTTCAATAATTTTTATTCTGAAATTTTTACCTGATTTTTCAAGTTCTTGGTCTGGTTCTAATTTTTTACCGCTGTCATATACATAATGTTCCGTATACCCAATTTTTTCAATATATCCGGATTTTTCTAATTTTTTAGTAAT
>ENA-OREN01002523-OREN01002523.1-marine-metagenome-genome-assembly--contig:-NODE-2523-length-18449-cov-11.849336_pt1 | contig 18449 bp, 10 predicted proteins | sample MGYA00248624_ERZ508555 | MGnify/ENA primary metagenome ERZ508555 (study PRJEB26222, sample SAMN06267773) | marine metagenome | isolation source: Saanich Inlet, British Columbia, Canada | place...
AATAAAGAACAAGATTTTGATGCAATTAGAGTTGGTTTAGCTTCTCCTGAAAAGATTCGTTCTTGGTCTTTTGGTGAGGTGAAGAAACCTGAAACAATTAACTATAGAACCTTTAAGCCAGAAAGAGAAGGCTTATTTTGTGCCAAAATTTTTGGTCCGATGAAAGACTTTGAGTGTTTGTGTGGTAAATACAAGCGAATGAAGTTTAGAAATGTCGTTTGCGAAAAATGTGGTGTTGAGGTTACGCTTTCTAAAGTAAGAAGAGAGAGAATGGGGCATATTGAGCTTGCAGCTCCAGTGGCTCATATCTGGTACTTAAAGTCATTGCCTTCTAGATTAGGTCTTCTTATGGACATGACTCTAAAGGATATTGAGAGAGTTTTGTATTTTGAGGCTTTTTTGGTAACTGATCCTGGCAGTACCCCATTAATTAAGAAACAACTTCTTACTGAAGAGATGTATTTTGATGCACTTGATCAGTATGGCGACGATGAATTCGTTGCTAAGATGGGTGCTGAAGCTATGCAAGATGTTCTTTCTGAAATGCAACTTGAAAAGGAAGCAGCCAATTTACGTGAAGATGCTTTAAATACAAAATCTCAAACTAAGCTTAAGAAAATTAATAAGAGACTTAAGCTTGTTGATTCATTAATCAAATCAGGAAATAAGCCCGAGTGGATGGTTCTAAATGTGCTACCAATTTTGCCACCTGATTTAAGACCTCTTGTTCCACTAGATGGTGGTCGATTTGCAACATCTGACTTGAATGATCTTTATCGTCGAGTAATAAACAGAAACAATCGTCTGGGCAGACTTTTAGAGTTAGATGCGCCTGAAATTATTGTCAGAAATGAGAAGCGTATGCTTCAAGAGGCGGTTGATTCATTAATTGATAATGGTCGACGTGGCCGTGCTGTAATGGGTAACAATAGGCGTCCTCTGAAGTCAATTGCAGATATGATTAAGGGTAAGCAAGGTCGATTCCGTCAAAACCTTCTTGGAAAGAGAGTTGATTATTCTGGACGCTCCGTTATCGTTTGTGGGCCATACTTAAAACTCCACCAATGTGGTCTACCAAAGAAGATGGCATTAGAGTTATTTAAGCCATTCATTTATAACCGCCTTCAGGCTAATGGACTTGCTTCGACGATTAAGGCTGCTAAAAAAATGGTTGAAAGCGAAATCCCTGAAGTTTGGGATATTCTTGAGCGTGTTGTTCATCAGCACCCAGTTCTGTTAAATCGTGCACCAACACTCCATAGGCTTGGTATCCAGGCATTTGAACCTTTACTAATTGAAGGTAAGGCTATTCAGCTTCACCCTCTTGTTTGTACTGCTTTTAATGCTGACTTTGATGGTGATCAAATGGCTGTTCACGTGCCACTTTCAGAAGAAGCTCAATTAGAAGCCAGAACACTCATGTTGGCTTCGAATAATATACTTCACCTTGCAAGTGGTGATCCAATTATTATTCCTTCTCAGGACGTTATTCTTGGCCTTTATTATATGACTCGAGAGATGGTCAATCAAAAGGGCGAAGGTATGGTTTTTGCAAATACCAACGAAGCTCTTGCTGCCTATGATTCTAATCTAGTTAGTCTTCACTCAAAGATAAAGTTAAGGGTTCAGGACTATGAAAAGACAGATTCTACTTTTGTTCCTAGTGGTACACGCATAGTTGATACGACAATTGGAAGAGCGATTTTTTCAAGAATCTTGCCTAAAGGTCTTTCATTTGATTTAATCAATGAAGCTTTAACAAAAAAGGTGGTATCAAACTTAATCCATGTTTGTTATAGAACACAAGAACTAAAAGAAACTGTCATCTTTGCAGATCAAATGATGTACATGGGCTTTGAGTATTCAACTAAATCTGGTATTTCGTTCTGCTCGAATGACATGATTATTCCAAGTGAAAAATCTGAAATGATTGACAAAGCGAATAGTCAAATTAAAGATGTTCAGCAACAATTTGCATCTGGTGTTGTAACTAATGGTGAGCGCTATAATAAAGTCATTGATATTTGGTCTAGAACTTCTGAGGAAGTAGCAAAGGCGATGATGGATAAAGTTGGTTATGAAGATATAACAGATTCAGAAGGAAAGACTGAAAAGAAACCATCTTTCAATTCAATCTACATGATGGCAGACTCTGGTGCCCGAGGCTCCCCTGCTCAAATCAGGCAGTTAGCTGGAATGCGTGGACTTATGGCCAAACCAGATGGCTCAATTATTGAGACACCAATTACAAGTAATTTCCGTGAAGGTCTCAATAACATGCAGTACTTTATTTCAACGCATGGAGCCCGAAAAGGTTTAGCAGATACTGCTTTAAAAACTGCTAACTCTGGATATTTGACTAGACGGCTAGTTGATGTTGGTCAAGACTTGGTGGTCACAGAAGAAGATTGTGGCACTGAAAATGGACTCGTTATGAAGGCTGTCATAGATGGCGGTAATGTGGTTCAAACATTAGGCTCTGCAGTACTGGGTAGAATTGTTTCTGAAGACGTTTTAATGCCAAATAGTAAGAAAGTATTTTTAGAGAAAGATCATTTGATAACCCTATCAGATTCTGACCGTATTAATGAGTTAGGAATTGAATTTATTAAAGTTAGATCAGCAATTACCTGCGAAACTTCATATGGTGTGTGCGCTTCTTGTTATGGTAATGATATGGCAAGGGGTCATAAGATTGGAGTTGGTGAAGCAGTTGGTGTGATTGCTGCCCAGTCTATTGGTGAGCCAGGAACACAGCTTACAATGCGTACTTTCCATATTGGTGGTGCGGCTAGCTCATCTACTGCTGTCAATAGTATCAATATTAATACTGACGGTATAGTTCACTATGAAAATATGAAATCAATTACCAATGCAAATGGAGACTTAGTTGTTATTTCAAGATCTTCTGAAGCTTCCATAAGGAATGATTTAGGACAAGTCATGGAGAGATATAAGCTCCCTTATGGTGCCGTAGTTCATTTTAAAGATGGTGGTAAAGTTAAGGCTAAAGATAAGATTGCTGACTGGGACCCTCATACTCATCCTATCATCGCTGAAAACTCCGGAAGAGTTTCCTTTATTGATTTTGTTGAGGGTAAAACTGTTGTCAAGAACTCTGATCCATTGACAGGACTAAGTTTTTTTGAAATGATTGAAGAAGCAGAAAGGACTTCAGCTGCTAAAGACATGAAGCCAATGATTAAGTTAGTTGACAAGAAAGATAAAAAATCAATTCTGTCTACTCACTATTTGCCTTCAGGTGTAAAAATTAATTTAGAAGATGGACAGCTTATTGCTGCAGGTGAGATTCTTGCTAAGATTCCTAAAGCTGTTTCGAAAACGAGTGATATTACTGGTGGTTTGCCGCGTGTTGCAGATTTATTTGAGGCTAGAAAAGCGAAAGATCATGCTATTCTAGCTGAAAGTGCTGGTGTTGTTAGTTTTGGTAACCCTACTAAATCTAAGGTGCGCATGCTTATTACCAATGAAGAGGGTGATGTAACTGAAATGATGGTTCATCATTGGAGAGCAATCAACGTATTTGATGGTGAAACAGTTGAGAAAGGTGATGTGATTTCTGATGGTCCTTCAAATCCTCATGATATTCTCAGATTATTGGGCGTTGAGGCTTTGGCTAACTACATAGTAAAAGAAGTGCAAAATGTTTATCGACTTCAGGGTGTTAAGATTTCTGACAAACATATTGAGGTTGTAGTTAAACAGATGCTTAGAAAAGTTGAAATTATTGATAATGGCGATTCAAATTATGTCAATGGTGAAACTGCTGAACATGCTCATGTTGTTGAGAAAAATAAGCAGTTAAAGGCCCAGAATAAGAAGGAAATTGTTTTCCAGAGATTATTAATGGGTATTACTAAAGCTTCATTATCAACTGAGTCGTTTATTTCTGCTGCTTCATTCCAAGAAACAACAAGGGTTCTTACTGAGGCTTCTATCACAGGAAGAGTTGATGATCTTAGAGGTCTTAAAGAGAATGTAATTGTAGGTAGACTGATTCCTGCTGGCACTGGCTTTAAACATCATCAAGAGAAGCGGAAAAAGCGTGTAGCTGATTCCTTTATGCAAACTAGCGAAGCGGAACAAGAACTCTCTGAACAGCTCAGCGAAGTTGAAGCAGAAGCTGAAGAATAATTCAGCTTAAAGCGATAAAAGGGGATTTCGTTTTTAAAATGAAATCCCCTTTTTTTATCCTCTTTGGAAATACTTTTTTCAGATCATTTTGAGAGAAGTATTCTAAAGTTTTCATAAACTTGGTAATGATAAAATACATTCATGGAAAAGTCTCAATTTAAAAGTCTTATTGAAAAAGGTTTTAATCACATCCCTCTCTCAAGAGAGCTTGTTGTAGATACTGATACTCCTCTCGCTTTGTATCTTAAATTAGCAAATAATCCATATAGCTATTTTTTAGAATCAGTACAGGGAGGTGAAAAATGGGGGCGTTACTCATTTATTGGCTTGGCAGCAGAGACAGTTATTAAGGTAAATGATTACGATGTTTCAATTGAAAAAAAAGGGAAACTACATAAACAATATAAAGTAGAAGACCCTCTTGCTTGGATTGAGGAATATCAAAATAAATTTAAAGTTCCACAACTTGAGGATTTGCCAGATTTTAATGGCGGACTTGTTGGATATTTTGGTTATGAAATTATTAAATATATTGAGCCAAAACTCAAAAACATTAATAAGAAAGATGAGCTGAATGTACCAGATATTTTATTGATGGTTTCAAATGACTTATTGGTTGTTGATAATTTAACCAGTAAGGTTCATATCATTACTCACATTAATCCTGAGAAAGACTCTTTTGAGAATGGGCTTTCAAAACTTAATGTAATTGAAAAAGATATTAGAGAATTATTTACTTTTGAAACAACAGCTTCCGAAAATATTAAGTCTGAGGATTTTATTTCAAGTTTTGGTAAAGAAAACTTTGTTAATGCAGTTGAAAAAGTTCAGAAATATATAACTGCAGGAGACGTTATGCAGGTTGTTCCCTCTCAAAGGTTGACTTGTTCATTTAAGTCGAGCCCTATTGAACTTTATCGTCAACTCAGGATACTCAACCCATCTCCATATATGTACTTTCTTAACCTAGATGGTTTTGCAATAGTTGGGTCATCTCCTGAAATATTAACGCGGGTTGATAATAATAATGTTGCTACAATAAGACCGATAGCTGGCACTCGATCAAGAGGAAAGAGCATCCAAGAAGATCTTGAAAATGAGAAAGATCTCTTGTCAGATGAAAAAGAAATTGCAGAACACTTAATGCTAATTGATTTAGGCAGGAATGATCTTGGCCGGATCGCCAAAACTGGAAGTGTGAACTTGACAGATAAAATGTTCATTGAACGCTATTCTCATGTCATGCATATTGTCTCAAACGTTGAGTGCGAGTTAAAAGAAAATATGAGCTCTATTGATGTATTAAAGGCTACCTTTCCAGCTGGCACTTTAAGTGGCGCTCCAAAGGTTCGAGCGATGGAGATAATTGATGAAGTAGAGACCCTAAAAAGAAACATTTACTCTGGTGCTATAGGAAATCTTTCTTGGCATGGAGGTATGGATCTTGCCATTGCTATAAGAACGGCTGTAGTTAAGGATCAGATGCTGTATGTCCAAGCTGGTGCAGGAATTGTTTATGATTCAATACCCGAGATGGAGTGGCAAGAAACAATGGATAAGGCTCAAGCACTAATAAAGGCAGCACAAAATATATAGATTTGCTTGTTTGTTATTTCCCATATAGTCTAATTTTAATAATTTTAAAAAAAAGCCAAAGGCGAAATATAAAATTGTTTGTAAAATGTGATACTAATTATCATATTTTTTTTTAATGAATTCTGTGGATTTTGTTCATCTTCAATGCCAAAGTGAATATTCTGTTAAGAACAGTTTAATTCGCATATCAAATCTTGTTGATACTGTGAAAGAGTCAGGGATGCAAAGTGTTGCACTCACAGATGATATGAGTCTTTTTTCAGCAATTAAGTTTTATCAAAAAGCTATAAATGCCGGCATAAAACCAATCATTGGAGCAAAAATTTCCTTGACTTTTGACAAGGGCCATTATGATGTTCTTTTGCTCTGTCAAAATCATGAAGGCTACTTAAATCTTTCTGAACTTATTTCAAAAGCTTATTTGAATGAACAAGGTATTTCTATTGTTAGCGTTACAGAAGAGCAATTGGTTACTCATCAGAAAGGTTTATTAATGATTTCTTCCCCCACTTCCTCAGATATTTCAAAACAGCTTCTATCTAATAATTATGAGATTGCAAAAAAAACAGCCTTAAAGTGGAAGTCTATCTTTAAAGATCGCTACTATATGTCAATTCAGAGAACTAATAGAGCCTCAGATGAAAGCTTGCTTAACCAGGTTATTGATTTAGGGCTTGCAGTTGAGGTTCCGATTGTAGCTACTAATGATGTCCAGTTTTTAGATAAAAATGACTTTGAAGCACACGAGGCTAGAATCTGTATTGCGGAAGGCGGTTTATTAGATGATGCGAGAAGATCTAAAAACTTTAGTAACCAACAATATTTGAAAACTTCAGAAGAAATGTTATTGTTGTTTAAAGATTATCCTCAAGTCATTGAAAATAGTTCTGAAATAGCAAAGCGTTGTAATCTTCATTTTGAGTTGTTTGAGAAGAACTATCTTCCACTTTTTCCAACACCAGAGGGAATGTCGATTGCTGAATTTTTTAGTCAAGAGTCAAAAAAAGGTCTTGAGGTCAGACTTAAGGATCTAAAGGTTGATAAAAAAATTTACAATGACAGATTAAATTTTGAACTTTCTGTAATATTGGAAATGGACTTTCCAGGTTATTTTTTAATTGTTTCTGATTTCATAAGATGGGCAAAAGAAAATGGTATTCCTGTAGGTCCAGGGCGTGGATCGGGAGCTGGATCTCTTGTTGCATGGGCACTTTCAATTACAAATGTTGATCCAATCGAACACGACCTTTTATTCGAGCGTTTTTTAAATCCTGAGCGGATTTCTATGCCAGATTTTGATATTGATTTTTGCACAGATAGACGTGATGAAGTGATTGCCTACGTTGCTGAAAAATATGGGTCTGAAAAAGTTTCTCAAATAATCACCTATGGAACTATGGCTGCAAAAGGAGTTGTAAGGGATGTTGGAAGAGTGTTAGGACATCCTTATGGGTTTAGTGATCAAATATCAAAAATGATTCCAAATGAATTAAAAATGACCCTGAATAAAGCTCTAAAAGATTCTGTAGAGCTTAAATCAAGATATGATTCAGAAGAAAGTGTGTCAACCTTAATAGACTTATCGCAAGACCTTGAAGGGATTATCAGAAATGTGGGGACCCACGCTGGAGGCGTTGTTATAGCGCCAAGTAAAATTAGTGACTTCTGCCCGATTTATAAAGGCTCTGATGAGTCAGATGTCATAGTTTCACAATTTGATAAAGATGATGTAGAAGCAGTAGGATTAGTCAAGTTTGACTTTCTAGGTTTATCAAATTTAACTGTTATGGATAAGGCAGTAAAGATTATTGCTAATAAGGGCCTAAGCAAGGAATTAATTGATATTGATAAACTGAAACTGGATGATCCTAAAGTATTTAAGCTTCTCCAAGATTGTGACACAACAGGTGTTTTCCAGCTTGAATCTGAAGGAATGCGTGGTTATCTAAAGAAACTTAAAGCTGACTGCTTCGAAGATATTGTTGCAATGTTAGCCTTATATAGGCCTGGACCTCTTGATGCAGGCATGGTTGATGATTATATTCAAGTTAAGCATGGTGCGAAAGTGAGGTACCCTCATCAAATGCTAGAGGAAATTTTAAGGCCAACTAATGGTGTATTTCTGTATCAAGAGCAGGTTATGAAATCTGCTCAAATTATGGCTGGATATTCTCTAGGTGGCGCAGATATCTTGCGACGTGCAATGGGTAAAAAGAAGGTCGAAGAGATGGCTCAGCAGCGAGAAGTTTTTGTAAAGGGGGCCTCAAAGAAAAATATTGATGAGAACAAAGCGAATGAAATATTTGACCTCATTGATAAGTTCTCTGGGTATGGATTTAATAAATCCCATTCTGTAGCATACGCCTATATTTCATACCAGACAGCATGGTTAAAGGCACATTTCCCAGCGCCCTTTATGGCAGCTGTTTTGTCAGGTGTTATGGACGATACTGATAGAGTTGCTTTCACTGTTGGAGAGTCAAAGAAAAAAGGAGTTAAAGTGATTTCTCCAGATATCAACCAATCTGAGTACGAATTTAGTATTACCGATAATAAAACAATTGTTTATGGTCTTGGAGCAATTAAAGGAGTTGGTGAGGCCCTAGTAAATGAAATTGTATTAGAAAGAAAACAAAGTGGAGATTATTTAGATATTTTTGATTTTTGCTTTCGAATAGAGAAGAAATATTTAAACCGAAGGGCTATTGAGGCGCTTATTTATGCTGGAGCATTTGACATATTTGGTGTTAAAAGGGCTACTTTAATTTCAACGTACCCAAGTTCAGTCAGACAAGCAGAGCAGAGACAAAGTGATCTAGCAAAAGGTCAAAGTAGTTTATTTTCAGATGTTGATAGTCATATTGAGTATGAAAAAAAATACATAAAAGGTGAATTTTTATCTTTTAAAAATATTATGATGCATGAAAAAAAGGTCATGGGATATTACTTAGATCGGCATCCTACGGATTGGTATAAAGCAGACTTAAAGTCAATTGTTTGTACATTGCCGAAAGACATTGTATTTAGAAATAATCGAGATGTAAGAGTATTGTCTCTTATTTCAGATATTGTTTATAGAAATACAAGAAAAGGTCAAATGGCAAGTATTACTATTGAGGATGGAGAAAGGAAGATAAATGCAGCGATTTTTTCACAAAAGCTTGCACAAACTAGTGAGCAATTAGTTTTAGATGAGGTAGTGGTGATATCTGGAAAAATTAATAAAGACTTCAGAGAACAGTGGCAAGTAGTTGTAGATCGAATAGATTCAGTTGATAAAGTTCAATTAAAGTTTGCAAAATACTTAAAAATTCATCTCAGTCAAAAAAATAAAAATGACTATTTAGAACTATGTAGTTTGCTGAAAGAATATCCTGGATCATGCCCAGTTATCATAGAGTATGAATCAGAAAAATCTTCAGGTAGAATTCCTTTGTCAGAGGAGTTTGATGTATCTTTGGATCGAGCATTATTGGATTCAATTGAAAAACAATTAGGGCACGGGAAATACAAGATACATTATTAATTATAATTATCTTTAGTAATAGTTTTCACGCACAAGATAACCCTTAAAATCTAATAATTAATAGAAATACTGCTAAATTTAATACCAATTAAATGGCGTGTTTTTGAGCTTAATTTTTAGCTAAAAAAATATTAAATTAATTACATTAGCTTTTAAGTATGATTTGAGTGAAATATCCTCTAAGCCCCTATATTAAAGGGAAAAACTTCTAAAGTTATCCGCGATTCACCAATTTATAAACTTTCTAAAAAAAGTTGAATTAGATTGATATTTTGATAATATATAACTTATTGATTTATATACAAAAAATATATATGATTATTTATTCAGCAAAACCGTAGAAATTACCTTTGTAGCGCATAATTTATAACAAAATATGAAGATATCACCAGAGTTATCCACAGTTTTGTGGGTAAGTCTATTAAGCCTTGATTTATAAGCATTTGTGAAGATCAGAAGTAAAAATATGTAATTTTTTCAATTATATTTTGTGCAATAATTTGCTTACTATTTTTTTCTATTTTTTCACATTTATCATTGGTAATGAAGTGAACTTCATTTTCGTCTGAATTAAGACCAATTTCACTTTGAGATACATCGTTTAATATAATTGCTTCACACATCTTGCTCGAAAGTTTTGCTCTTGCATTGGCTATAAAATTTTCAGTTTCAGCTGCGAAACCAATGCATATTGGCTTTTTGTTGAGTTGGCAGACGCTTGCTAAGATATCTTTATTTTCTGTAAGTTCGATTGTTACTGAGCTATTATTTTTCTTAATCTTATTATTGCTTATATTTTTTGGTCTGAAGTCTGCAACCGCTGCACAGCTTATAAATAAATCTTGAGATTCAATTTTTTTCATTACAGCTTCATACATTTCTTCAGCACTTACAACATGAACAACTTCTGCCCTTTTTTCTATATTTACAGAAATTGATCCAATAATTAAAGTGGTCTTTGCCCCTGCTTGGATGCATTCATGGGCAAGTGCCATTCCCATTTTTCCACTACTATGGTTAGAGATGTATCTGACAGGATCAATTGCCTCAATTGTTCCGCCTATAGTAATTAATATTTTTTTTCCACTGAGTGAGTTTGAAGTAAAAAGATCTGCCGCTTGTTTTGCGATATCTATTGGCTCAGCAAGTCTTCCCTCACCGATATCTCCACATGCCTGTTCTCCAAAACCTGGCTCAATAATAACAATATCACGCTTTAGTAAAATATTTAAATTATCCTTAATCGCCTTTGATGCAAACATTTGTTGGTTCATGGAAGGCGCCAACATGACTTTGGCGTCAGTTGCCAAAATGACAGTTGATAGTAGGTCATCTGCTCGGCCATGACAAAGCTTTGCGATTGTATTAGCTGAGGCTGGAGCTATAATCACTATATCTGACCACTTTGCTAGCTCTATATGGCCCATAGCAAGCTCAGCCTCTTTGTCCCATAGGTTACTATGAACTTTATTCTTTGATATTGTTTGCAGCGACCTCTCACTGACAAACTCTTTGCCTCCATCAGTTACAATGACTCTCACCTCAGCCCCCAAATCCTGAAGTCTTCTAACAATGTCAGGTGATTTATATGCAGCAATTGAGCCACTCACTCCTAATAGAACTCGTTTATTGGTTAAGGTGTTCATAGGGGGACTGCTCTTATTTTGATGTCATCTGCGACTTGACTGAGCTCAATGATCTTAAGAGAAATCTTCTCTGACATTTCTTTTAATGGGATTTGCATCATTGGCTGAGCATCACTTCCGAGAATAATAGGCGCCGTATATATTACAAATTCATCAATGAGACCTGCTTCTATCATTGCGCCGTTTAAACCGCTTCCAGCCTCTAAAAGAAGATTGTTAATGCCAAGTGATCCAATTGTAATAAGAGCAGATTCAAGGTCAAGCTTACCATTTTCTAATATTTTTGTATTACTTTCATTCAGTATGAGGGTTTCTGAATCATTTGAGAATATGTTGAGAGACTCATCTGTAATTTGATTATTGCTATCTATTACTACTCTAAGAGGGTTTGAATTTAATTCCTGATTTCTGACTGTCAACATGGGGTTATCGTTTAAGATAGTTCCGGAGCCTGTCAGTATAGCTTGATTTTGGCTTCTCAGTTTTTGCACATCATTCCTAGATTCATTAGAAGTGATCCATTTGCTTTGACCATTTTTCATAGCCACTCTTCCATCTAAGCTCATAGCAATTTTTGAAGTCACAAAGGGTACGCCAGTCTTCATTCTTTTAAAGAAACCACGATTTAACTCTAGAGCGGCATTCTCAAGTAACCCAATTTCTACTTCTATGCCGTTATCCCGAAGAAGCCTTACGCCACTCCCAGAGACTTCAGGATTAGAGTCAAGCGTTGCAACAAATACTTTTGATACATTGGCATTTATGAGTGCGTTTACGCATGGTGGTGTTTTACCTCGATGGGAGCAAGGCTCAAGAGTGATATAAACGTCGCAATTATCAGCATTATGATTGATTTGATCGAGTGCATTCACTTCAGCATGGCCACCACCATACTGGCGGTGGTAGTCTTGAGCAATAATTTTATTATCTCGAGTAATGACACAACCAACCATAGGATTTGCTCCCACACTTCCTCGACCAAGCTTGGAAAGTTTGAGTGCAAGGGCCATACATTCTGTATCTTGTTGATTGAAAGCCATTATAATAATTACATATAAATTTATTATCATTTTACGCGGGAGAGCGGAGTGGATGAACAGAAAAAACAAGCACTAAAAGTTGCTCTTGGACAAATTGAAAAACAGTTTGGTAAGGGTTCAGTCATGTTTCTTGGTGATGAGGAAGCTAGAACTGATATAGAGGCTGTATCAACTGGAAGTTTAAGTCTCGATATAGCACTTGGAATTGGTGGCCTTCCTAAAGGCCGTGTCATAGAAATTTATGGTCCAGAGTCATCCGGAAAAACAACAATGACACTGCATGTTATTGCAGAAATGCAAAAACTTGGTGGTACTGCAGCATTTATTGATGCAGAGCATGCTTTAGATCCTTCTTACGCGAGAAAACTGGGTGTTAATACTGATGACCTCCTTATTTCTCAGCCCGATACTGGGGAGCAGGCTTTAGAAATTACAGACATGCTTGTTAGGTCAGGAAGTGTCGACATTGTGGTCGTTGATTCAGTTGCAGCATTAACACCTAAGGCTGAAATTGAAGGTGAAATGGGAGCCTCTCATATGGGCTTGCAGGCAAGGTTGATGTCACAGGCATTAAGAAAACTGACATCAAACATAAAGCGTACTAACACAATGGTGATCTTTATTAATCAACTCCGCATGAAAATTGGTGTCATGTTTGGAAATCCTGAGACTACTACAGGAGGAAATGCACTCAAGTTTTACGCTTCAGTAAGGTTAGATATTCGAAGAATCGGCGCCATAAAGAAAGGTGATGAAATCCTAGGCAATGAAACCAGAGTTAAAGTCCTAAAAAATAAAGTTGCCCCTCCATTCAAGAAGGCAGAATTCCAAATTCTATATAATCAAGGAATATCTCGAGAAAGTGAGATTATTGATTTAGGAGTAGAGCTTGGATTTGTTGAAAAAGCAGGAGCTTGGTATAGTGTTGATGGTGAGAGAATTGGCCAAGGTAAAGACAATGCACGTGAGTATCTCAAAGAGCATAAAGACATGAGTCAAGGGCTTGAAGTAAAAATTCGTGAAAAACTGATGAGTAGCGATCATGACGACCCCGAATCATCAGATTAGATGCTACTCTGCTGCACTAAAAATGTTGATGAGGCGCGAGCACTCTAAATTAGAATTATTTAATAAACTTAAAATCAAGGACTATGATGATGAAATCATTAATAGTGCCATTTCTAAATTAGCCGAACAAAATTATCAGAGTGATGAACGGTTTGCTGAAGCTTTCATTCTTATGCGTTTTAACCAGGGCAAAGGGCCTATAAAAATTGCCTCAGAGTTAAAATTGAGGGGCATCAGTAGTTTTGATTTGTCTGATTTTGATTGGTTTAAGTCTGCTAAAGACATAAGAAGAAAAAAATTTGGAGATAATGCCTCTACTGACTTTAAAGAGCAGGCAAAACAAAAGCGATTTCTGCAATCAAGAGGTTTTAGCCTCGACCAAATCAATCGATCATTTTAAAATTCTAATAATTTACATACTCTATTAATGAAATTTGAACTCATAAATATAAATGACAAGGCGCGACTTGGAAGACTTACCTTTGGTCGAGGTGAAGTCAATACCCCGGCTTTTATGCCTGTAGGTACTTATGGCGCAGTTAAGGCGATGACAGTTGAGGAAGTGAAGGGGCTTGGTGCTGAAATTATATTAGGGAATACTTTTCATTTGTCTATTACTCCATCAACAGAAGTTATTGAGGCTCATGGAGACCTTCATGACTTTATGAATTGGCAAGGCCCAATATTGACTGATTCAGGGGGTTTTCAGGTTTTTAGTTTGGGGAAAATGCGAAAAATAACTGAAGAAGGCGTCTCATTTCGTTCGCCTAAAGATGGATCATCGATTTTTATGGGGCCAGAAGAGTCAATGCAAATACAACATAAGCTTGGCTCAGATATTGTCATGATATTTGATGATTGTACTGCCTATCCAGCTGAAAAAAATGTTGTTGATCAATCAATGCAGCTCTCGCTAAGGTGGGCAAAGCGCTCCTTGACTGAACACAAAAGATTAAATAATAAAAACGCTCTTTTTGGGATTGTACAAGGCGGTATGCACAGAGAACTGAGAGTTCAGTCTGTAGAGTCTCTAATTGAAATGGATTTTAACGGTTATGCTATAGGCGGTCTTTCAGTCGGAGAACCTAAAGAAGAGATGATGGACGTGCTGAGTTATCTGCCGGGCCATATGCCACATGATAAACCTAGATATCTAATGGGTGTTGGAACTCCCCTAGATTTAGTAGAGGGGGTTGCTTCAGGTGTGGATATGTTTGATTGCGTCATGCCTTCTCGCAACGCAAGAAATGGTTACCTATTTACTTCTGAGGGTGTGGTTAAAATTCGTAATGCAAAATACAAAAAAGATACTAGCGCGCTTGATCCAAATTGCGGTTGTTCGACTTGTAGTAATTACTCCAGGTCTTATCTTCATCACCTTCAAAAAACTAATGAAATTTTGGGCTCACGTTTAAATACACTCCATAACCTTTTTTATTATCAATCATTAATGCAATCCATTAGGAGAGCAATTCAGACAAATAAATTCTCTAGCTTTAGGAAAAGTTTTTTAGCTTCTCAAGCAAATTAAGCAGTTTGCTATAGTGTTTCAGAGTCAGCAGGATTCTTTATAAAGTATTCATCTAGAAGAGCTCTGGCTAAGGGCGCGGCTTTTGAGCTACCACTGCCTGCATTCTCAACAATAATTGCTATCGCTACTTTTGGGTTTTCGATTGGTGCGTAGCCAGTGAAAAGTGCATGATCTCTTAATTTTTCATCAATATTATCGGCAATATATTTTTCCTCAGGATCTAGGCCAAAGACTTGCGCTGTTCCAGTTTTTCCAGCAAGTGTATAGCTGAGCTTATTGTTTAATCTCTTCGCTGTTCCTAGTTTGCCATAAACAGTTTGCCTCATTGCCTGTTCAATTAAATCCCAGTTGCTGATATTTTTTATAGGTATCTGTTTTGACTGGGCCTCAGATTCGAGGTACGACTCTCCATTTTTAGATTGGGTATGCATGAGAACTCTTGGCGTATAAAGTTGCCCTTTGTTTGCTATTGCCCCTGTTGCCAGTGCTAATTGCATTGGACTAGCAGTCATAAAACCCTGACCAATTCCAGTAATCAGTGTTTCACCACGATACCATGGCTCATCTTTGTTTATTTTTTTCCACTCTCTTGATGGCAGAACACCTCCTAATTCACCTGGTATATCGACACCTGTTTTCTTCCCAAATTGGAAGAGTGAAAGGCTGTCATGAATTTGGTCAATTCCCATTTTATAAGCTAAGTCATAAAAAAAGACATCACAGGATTGAGCAATTGCCTCTATAGTGTCAACCTTGCCGTGGCCAGTTCGCTTCCAATCATTAAACTTTCTAGAATAATTTGAAAGCTTGTAGAAACCTGGGCAAAAAGTAGTATGCTTTATGGTTATATTTTTTTGCTCAAGACCTGCGAGTGCTACCATTGGCTTAATGGTGGACCCGGGAGGATATAATCCCTTGGTGCTCCTATCAAAAAGAGGTAAGTCTTCATTATTTTTGAGTTCATCATAACGCTTAATCGATATTCCATTAACAAACCAATTGGGATCAAAAGAAGGGGTACTAACTAGGCTAATCACTGAGCCATCTGTAACATCAATGAGCGCAATGACGCCTCTACTATCGCCAAGAAGGGATTCTGCTTTTACTTGTAAATCGATATCAATATTTAGGTAGACGTCTTGACCAGGGATAGAGGGATCAATGATTTTGGAGTCTACAACTCTTCCTGCAACATTTCTTTCAATTTGTTTAATGCCTGATTGACCATGAAGTAAGTTTTCATATTGCTTTTCAATGCCGATTTTTCCTACAAAGCTTGTACCTGCATAATTTTTTTTGTCATATCTGTTTTTATCTTCTTTGCTCATAGCGGAAACATAACCAATAAGGTGTGAGCTAGAGGCGCCATAAGGATAAACGCGATGAAAGTAGGGCTCAATTTCAACACCGGGCATTTGATTATTGACCAGAAATGAAGAGGCTAAAGACTCAGGCAGGTTAAACCTGATTGGAATATTATTAAATTTTTTATAGCGATTTAAGTTTTTATTAAACTTTTCGATATCTAGTGTATCAATGTATTCATTGATTTCTAATTCAACAAGAGTGTCATGTAAATTAGTTACCTTTTCAGGTGTTATAGTCAATCTGTAACCAAATTCATTCGTTGCTAGAATCTTGCCATTTCGGTCTAAAATATCACCCCTTATAGGCGTAATAGGAAGGTTTTGCATTTGGTTTCCGAGCGCTTCTTCAACATAAAAGTCATGCTTTGTTATTTGAAGATTAAAGAGCCTCAATGTCAAAATCAAAGTCATTGAAAGCATAATGACCACAGAGAAGATAACTCTAGATCGGAATACTTTTTTTTCTCGCTTTAAATTACCAATTTTATCCATAGAAAAAACTCAATTATTGCTTTAATTTTGCCAATAAAAAGCGAACAACTGGCCAAACCAACGCACCTGTAAATGGTACAAATATAATGAGCCATTGGATATGAAGACCTTGAACGACTAAATGCGTCACTAAAAATAAGATAAGATAAATTAGCGAAGCAATGAACACATAAACCTGCTGCGTTGTCAGGTTCGATACAAAAAAAGATTTTTTAACACTTAAAATAAATGCAGAACTAATAATAAGTGCTAGTGCATTCTGGCCCAAGATGGCTCCTTGAAGAATATCTAAGAGTAGGCCAAGAATCAACGCTGCACTAAAGATTCCATTACTGTCAGAGTAAATCAGCCAATAAATAAAAAACAGTAATAGCCAAAATGGTGAAACCAGCTCAAGAATGTTTGGTAGAGATATCGATCCTAAAATAAAAGCCAGAATAGTTACCTTAAGTAATAGAAGGAGCTGGGTTTGATTAATCATTTTTCTCCCTGACGATAAGGACTAATTCTAATTTATTCATATTTTGGGCGAGATCAAGAGAAACTCTCATAAAGGATGAGTTAAGTGATTCATCAACAGAATTCACTCTGCCAACGAAGTAGCCAGATGGATAAGAATTACCGATACCACTTGTTACAAATATATCACCTATCTTAATGTCGGACCCAAGAGGAATAAACTCAACGACCATCCCCTTTTCATTCGATGCTAAGCCTTTGGTAATGCCTCGTGCACCAGTTCTTGAGTTTTTTACAGGCATATGTAGGGTTGGGTCAGATAAGAGTTTAACAGTTGAGTATAGCGGTGTAACCTCAGTAACCTGGCCAACAACTCCATCAGAGCCGATAACTAAATCTGAAAGAGTGACAGCGTCATTGAAACCTTTGTTGATGACGATTTTCTTTGAGAGTCTTGACTGAGTGATTGATAAAATCCTTGCTAGCATAACACTGTGATCAGGGATTAAGTAGCTTGATTCAAGAAGTTTTGATATTTTTTGATTTTCTAAAGCTAAATTATTGAAGGTCTGAAGCTTAGCTTTAAGTTCAATGAGCTGTCCCTCAAGATAATCATTTTGGGTGACCAGTAATTCGTTTTCCTTGCCCTTATCATTGACCCAGTCGATGACATGACCTGGTAAATCAACAATCACATAAATTGGACTCAGGAGTGTGAGTGTGAAACGTTTAAAGTTGTCTAGATATGAGAATCTAGCATCCAAAAATATAAGAATTATTGAGAGAAATACAGGGACAAAAAGTTTTAAAAGTCGCATTATTAAGATCCCGACTTATGTTGAATCACTCTGCCGCCAAGAACCCCATGTCATGGTGATTAATCATTTCTAAGGCAATTCCTCCGCCCCTAGCAACACAAGTGAGAGGATCATCAGCAATAGTGACCGGCAAATTTGTTTGGCTGTGAATGAGTTTATCAAGCCCCTCAAGAAGGGCGCCACCACCGGTAATAACTAGACCATTTTGAGCAATGTCAGATGATAATTCAGGTGGGGTTTGCTCTAGAGCAGTTCTTAAGGCGGCAATAATCATCCCTAAAGGTTCACTAAGGGCCTCTAGAATTTCAGAGTTTGTGACCTCAAAGCTGACTGGAAGTCCAGTAGAAACAGCTCGCCCTCTAAATTCATTTTTTCTAACAATCTTTGATTCAAAGGCGCTACCCACTTCTTCTTTGATCTGTTCTGCAGTGGCTTCGCCAATAATGATTCCGTGAACCCTTCTGACAAACTTTACAATGGTATCGTCAAATACGTCTCCACCAACCCTGAGTGAGTCAGAATATACAATTCCATTGAGTGAAAGGATAGCAATCTCTGAGGTTCCACCTCCTATATCTAAAACCATTGCGCCTGATGCCTCTTCAATGGCCATACCAGCACCCAATGCTGCGGCCATAGGCTCTTCAATGAGATAGACATCTCTTGCACCTGCGCCTACAGCACTTTCTTTAATTGCGCGTCTTTCGACTTGCGTAGCACCACAAGGAACACAAATCAATACTTTAGGGCT